>Ga0209780_1000755_pt1 | contig 18903 bp, 11 predicted proteins | sample WorMetexBAHAMAS2_FD_187384 | JGI IMG/M metagenome (GOLD analysis project Ga0209780, IMG submission 187384) | Marine gutless worms symbiont microbial communities from Max Planck institute for Marine Microbiology, Germany - Inanidrilus exumae... | ecosystem: Host-associated > Annelida > Digestive...
CTGTTAACTGCGCAGTGACATCATGCAGAGTAAATGACGGGTATTGTAACTCGCGGAAATCCTATCCGGCGTGCCACGTGCAATCCGGCCGGAGCCGGATTTGACCGGATAGTGGAAATCCGGCCGGATCCGGATAGCCGGATCGGATATCCGTCCATCCCTACATGTCATGCAGTACGGTTGGGTGGGATTAGTATGTCACTTGTCTGCACGTTAATGGCTGCGAAATGTCGGATAAGCAAACTTTCCCACACATAGGACAGGAGACATCATGCATTGGTGAAAATGGGCAGTGTTAAACGTTTTTCTGCCATGCAAGCTGCCGTGTCTCAATACGTGCAGTCTCGACTTGACTCATGATGTCTTGACAGATTTGTCTCCATCCAGATTCCAGAGCGATCGGCAGCATGCCTCGAGAGTAGTGGGCACGTAACCTGTCCTCTTGAGTGTTATGAGGAGACTGTCCTTGAAATGCATCTTATGTCCACCGGGAAGACAGTTCCCGTTAACCAGCTTTCCACATAGTATCTTCCTTGGCAGTCGGTACTCCCCAATGTAGATAAATTGCCCAACCCATCGAAGTTGCTTTTCCGCAATAAGCAATTCATTGCTGAAGCAGCCTGTTGTTTGGAGGATTTACACATGAGGAATGCGGTCAGCCCATGTTAGTCCAAGTAATTTCTGGACACAGCGGATATGTGGTGCATCCAAATGCCGGATATGTGAGCAATGTTCGAGTTTTACCAACAAACAGGTGGGCTGAAAAACAAACCGCCTCTTAAATCACTACCTTGGTGGAAATCCTCAAGTTAGACTTCAAGAACACTCGTGCAGAAAGACTTCCAAAGGCAGTCATGGCATGTCGGATTCCACTGACAGTTAGCCTACGATGGCTGAAGATGTCGACAGTAGCATACAGGTGCTGCAAACCATCGGTGAAGTGGGAAACAAGGGTGCCGTCATCAACGTACTGCAGGATTGTGATGAAGTCTGTCAGGGTTCTTGTCGATGCCTGGAAACGACGTATGTTAAACAGGTGGTCGTCGAGATGCTGTTACTACTACTACTTCAAACCAGTCAATATCAGTCACTGTGTCTGTCTGTGTGTATCAGTCCATGTGTCTGTGTGTGCGTGTGTCCATCTGTGTGTCTGTGCAACATTAGGGGTAGGGTAATTATGACATCAAGATGGTCTGACAGTAAGGGCTGATGTCATCAATGTTGTCCTTGTTGCCTAGACATTACATTTCTAACCTCGTGTTCACGACCAGTCTTCTGATAAGCCACGTCCCACTCAATCAGTCGTCTGTCCTTGCCGCCTGTCAGCAGTCCGCCATCTTTAATGACGCATATTGAGAAAATGCCGCCATCATGTGCTCCATTTACAGCCTGACTGATTTTGCTACCACCTACACAAATACACATAATACTAACAAAAATACAGACAGACAGACACAGAGGCAGATACATGCAAGGTACACACTCAAATGACATAGGCAAACTCGATCATGTCACAACAAGTCATGACTGTCAAGGTGGAGAAGGATATGTCAGATAAATGTCAGAGGTCAATTAACAATTTCACATTTTTGCCATGCAATGCTATGTTAGTGCAGTATATGCTGTCGTATGTCCGTCCGTCCGTCCGTCTGTCACACGCCAGTATTATACCAAAAAGACTAAAGGCAGGATCACTAAAACAACACCAAATGATAGCCCAGAGACTCTGAAGTCAAAGATCTCCACAAAATTTCAACAGGGTCACTCCAAATGGGGGCGTCATATAGAGGTGGAGTACGTTAAAAGTGACAATTTTAGACCAATATCTCACTATATCTCAGAACTATATCTCAAGACAGAGATGTAGTTACTATGGAAGGCTAATAGAACTTTATGCGCTCTATCAGACAGTGCTATTTTCAGTGACCTTGAGTGACCCCTAACTACCCCAAACCACGCCATTTTCGACATTTTGTATCCGTTTACATATCTTCGTAGTAGGTGGAGATAGTGACGTCAAATTTGTTAATTTTGGGGCCCCTGATGACATCTCTGGAATGGCTTAAGCTAAATTCGTCAAATTTTATACACAGGTAGACTATATCATATCCTAACTTACGGATGACAACCCACCCCTAAAAGGAGCGTGGTCAGGGTCACATAAACCATTTTCAATTTTGACTCCCGCAATCATATCTCTGGAATGGCTGAAGCAAAAGTCACTAAATTTTGTATGCGAGTAGAATATATCAATTGCTAGCCTTTGGATGTCACAGTCACCTGACTAGTTTTTTTTAAATTTCGCCCAAATCATATCTTTGGAATTGGTGAAGCTAGGCACTTAAAATGTCATGTGCTGATTGATACATTAATGCATGCATGATAGATTACCCTGAAAAGGATGTGTTCAGTCACGTGACCTAAGTATGTGACAATATCTCATTAACGGTGCCAGATACAGGCATAGTTGCAATGGAACACTAATAGGCAATCGTATGTGGCTTACTGAATGGCACCATTGCCAATGCCCTTGAATAACCTTAAAGGTCAATTTTGCTGTTTGAAGCACCCATACGCCGTGAAGCATTCTAACATATCACGTCGCGCAGTCTCTCTGCAGTAGCTAAGCTTCTTGTCTACTGGGAGTGAATGGTCAACTTAGTATATTGAACCACATGACATGATTTCAAGCAATCATGTTGCTGACGATCTCTGCTAACATTGCAGTGCTTTGTCTACTGTGAGCATGGCAGAAGAGACTTCACGATATCATGTCCAGTTGTCTGCCAACAAAGCTACAAGTTGTCTTGTTCTGTTGTGGGTCTAACATTAATATAAAACTGAAGAAACTGCTAATAACTGACTGTTAGAAGTGCTTCTGAGGACTATTCTACTTGATGCTATAAGTTTATTATTATTACTATAAAATTTGTTGTCATTGTTATTGTCATTATTATTAAGTCGCATCATAATGCACTGCATAAATGCGGCCTATTGCTAAGATGTCACACGTAATATGGTCTGTTTAATATGGTCTGTGTGTTGGACACACGAAGGTGCTGTGCAAAAACGCTTGAACTGATCAAAATTCCGTTTGATCGGCATATGCATGTGGGCACAAGGAACCCTGTCTTAAATAGGGGTTAAGATACTCCGTATGAGGGGAAATTTTGAAGGTGGTCCGAATGTCCAGCCCATTGAAAAGCATTGGGAGTCTCTGCTGCTCTGCATGCAGCCAAAGGCATCATTCTGTCATCGACAGTGGCATGAAAGCGCGACTGCTGCAGCCGAGTGCAATGTTCCAGACTGGTCAGTGTCGCAATACATTGTCCTCCATAAAAAAATCCACCACCCTGTGATGTGGCCTTTCGCCTTTTATCCAAATTCTTTGACCACTTTATATTAAACACAGCTGACTATGGCATGTTCTTAGGCACGATGGCCTTCTGAAGGACATATTGGAATGATTGCAAACCAGCAAGACAAAGAAAGAGACTGAACATAGTCACTGATGTAGCTCACAAAGGAAAGTACATCGTATTCAGAAGCACGACTGGAGACGGAAAAAAGTGGTAGGAATTGAAGAGACCTAGAAGTCGTAATATTGCTTCTCAGCAGATTATTTACAGACAGAGAGATTACTGGTTTAACAGCACAGTACAGGCCTACAGCATATATAACTTTCTGGTGCATAAAAAGTAGACACGCGGAATAATTAACAAAACCTTTCGGCCATACAAGGAGACTGCCATTCGAGTCACCAGACAACACATCGCCGTTCTCAGTGAACGCAATACACGTCACATACTTGGGTCTTTCTTGTTTCTATAGCATACACGCACACGACAGCAGCTACAGCAACAACTTCACTGTGTGCCTCTATATTCTAAGATTTCATGTTACGCATCATTCTTGTCATTGTAATCATCATCCTCATCGTCGTCGGCGTCATCATCGTCGTCAGCGCATTAAAGATTCTTGATACATGTTGATCCTCCTTATTGTCGGGCCCAAATGTATGCTGGCTGTATCACATGCTGCCCCCTGGTGAGTCACGGTGAGTATGCCGATGGGACAGACAGAGGGATGGACGGACGCCAGACTGTTACACACTTTCTGCTAGATGCAGCCAGCGTCACAACACAGCATGAAACAACTAGTGTGATATATGTCACAGTACACCACACTCATCACCACTGTACTCCTTATAAATCCACGACGACTTTTGCCAAATCTATCCTTCCTCCACAACAGTTTCACGCACACATACATTCTTCCGGTTTTTGTTTAAGAAGTCTTCTTTCCTGCAGTCATTCCTCATTGGGCCACGTCTGCCAAAAAGAATCCGTGTGGACAAACGGGGCATTGCAATGTAAAGGTTACAGGAACCAAGCATTTCTTGTAAGCTGTGTTAGTTATTCTTACATCAAAAAGGCCAAATTTGCGGCTCAAGGTGCCAGAGTCAAACGTCCAGAACGAAATCTGCGACTTTCCACAGGAAATGATCGTGTCAGCAATGCACGGATGATACTCCACACAGACGACAGGGTCAGCAGAACTCTGTACACACAGATACAGACTAGCATGATGGTAACTACAGGAACTATCAGTGAGTCTGGATGTACCAAGGACAAATGAACATTCAATGCTAAACTGCTGCCAACATACACTGTCTGTTGATGTCGATAAACATGACTCTAATAATTACCAATAAGAAAACATGATGGCGACAGTAAAACCGCATTCTGCAAAAGTCAAAAATATATTTCAATTGAAACGGAACACTCACTAAACAACATTATGTAAACTACTACTTTACTTACTTAGTACTTTCCTGCCACTATCAGTTTTTCAAACGGCCTGCTTTTTCCAGGGTTAATCCAGTTTAAGACAAAACTTTGGGATTAGTATGTATGGCAAGGTTCAACAAGCTGCATGCCCATATGCCATGCAAGCTGTCCAATCAATAGCTTGTAAGTAATGAAGAGAACTGAAATTTGCTTTACTTTCATAACGTATATTTGCATCAGATTATACATGTACATGACAGTTACTGACTGTCAGCGTTCACAATATACACAATAACAACCTTTTCAGTAAAAACAAAAGAGGTAAAACAGAGATGAATCGTGTGTATATTGGCACCTTGACGTCTGTGATTCGCTGACCGCGGTCAGTCTTCTGCCAGTCCCACACCGACATCACGTGGTCATTTGACTCGTCAACAGCCACTAAATACTGACCACCATCCTGCACCCGACACATTACACACATATCACCAAATGCTGGAGATTTTTACACTATACACAAGCGCACAAGCACAGCTAAAAGTACAACCATTGCATTCCATTAATGAAAATAAGAATTAAAAACGGCTGTGAGAACTAAAAAAATGAGAAATTAAAGTACTGCATGTCATGGCAAGCAGAGTGAAAAACAGAATTTTTCTCAGCAAAATCTATAAATCAAAACTATTTTGCTCCAAACATAATAATTCAATACCAAAAAATTGACAGGTATGTATACACAGCCTGCACCTAAGCATCACAGATACCCACAATGTATACAATGCAACCCCATCTATGGTGCAGCATTTGATTCACAATCAGTGTAGGCAATAGTAATTAATTCTAGTATGACAGTTTACAATCAATGCAATACCAGTGAAATTTTTATATGATTACACTGATGAATTTAGCACTGATGCAACTCTGAAACAACCAGAAAGTTGTTGACGGCATCACTGCAACTCGTCAGTGCAATAAGTATTTGTAGAATTCGTTTTCAGTTCGTGGTTTACTCTTACACAGCAGAAATATTTCCCATCATCATTCAGCACTTATCAGCAGTCAGTCTTTAAAATGGACATTCTTGCCTAACAGTGTGGTATCATGCAGTCTGTATGCTGGGAGTTACATCTCACCAATATTCCAATATTTGGTTTCCCATACTCACATTTGTATTTACTATGCAACTTTTATGGGGGCACCGATAAAGGAACAGATTAGTTTCTTGAAAACCCTTGGTGGTTTCAGGTTAAAAATTGTCCAGTTTGGGGCAAGAGAAAACATGGTTAAATGTAAATTTTTATAAACCTCAGAAGGCACACCCTTGCATGGTTCAGGAGTCTGAACGATATCAACACATTTTACAATTTTCACAGAAGTATCTATTCAACAGATATGCACCAAATGTGGTTGAGTTGAGTGTGTCCCACCCGACACAAAATAGGTCATTTCGGAGATGTTCTTCCCAGCCAATCTCTTGACTTAGTATCGTAAAACTGAATCTAACAACACCACGAAAACAAACATGGATCCGTAAAAAATGCATTACAACACAGAATAAACACAAAAAAACTAAAGCCAGGTTTGGTCGCCTCTTACAACCTATGGCCTGGAAATAGAGTGGGCCTATTCTTAAGGAAGTAAATAATTAAGGCAGCGAGTAAGGAAGTAAGAAAGTAAACAATTTATACAGTACCGAAACCAACAAAGCAATCAGGACACCTTACAGCTCCGGAGCCCGTACGGAGCCACCAAATGTAAAGCACTTCATCTCAGAGATGTAATCAACCACACACATTTTTGTCAATTGCATGAGAATGCTGATTTTGTAGATGGTCAATTAAAATCTGCATTTTTTCATTCTTTGCTGCTACTGCTAGTTACTACTGCTAGAAGTAGCTAGTTACCACTGCTATAACTGCTGCTGCAGCTGCTACAAGAATAACAACTACTACTGCTACTACAGACCAGCTTGGAGAAGGCAAGGCAGCAGAGGGCTCTCTCAAATAGACCGATACCAATCACTTTCAGCGTGTTCAAACTAATGGAATTCCATATCCTTACATGTGCCTGCCCATACACACATACACATACACACAGCCATCATGTGTAACTACGGACACACTAGACCACGGGTGCACAAATGTTTTTCGTGAAAGGACACTTAACCCCTTTACCTGGTACCCCGAGTTATCTCATCCCACTCAAATCCACCACACACTGGGTATACCGAGTTAACTTGTCCGTGCCGACTTGTTAAATTACGTCGCCGGGTACCCGGAGATAACTCGTCCTAATGCTGTGACAGCCTTTTCCAGGTAAGTGTTACAGATATTACATGCGTGAAAAGATTTTGAAAATTTTATTACCTAATAAAGGGCTTAAATGTTATCTTCATATTATGCAAGTAGTTGTCAATCGCAGTGTCAGAAGCCAATGCTAAAGTCAATGGGAGAGAACAAATTTCGCATCCCCACAGGTTCAAAACTTCTGAACCAACTTGGTTACCGTTTAGAATACATCACTATGTCCGCCCAGGGAGTCAATGTGCAAAATTTGGTTTGACTCGATTCAGCTGTTATAAATCTGGGCATGTGCAAAAAACGTGTTTCCATATAATTTTTTAGATTTACACATCTCTCCATTATGCACTTTGGGCAACAGGTCATTTTTCTGCCGATTTTAATGGTTAATGACTCAAACGACGTGTTTTCTCAACCATTATTGCCTTCTGCAAGTCTCAAAAATAACAATTAATATCTAGGGGCAAAAACCCCCAAAAACCCATACAAACAGACGGACAAACACACGACAACAGCATATACCATGCTAGCATAGCGTTGCACAGTAAATATGCTGTAATCTGCCATTGCTGTGAAAGCTGTTTATCCGGATATAAAATGTAAGTTTAAGAGCTGAACCAGTCACTGAACCTCATGCTAACTTCATCCACTAACTGTCCCATTTACATTATGATTCCATCAATGACAAGTTCACAAAAATTTACTATCATCAGAGTTTTGTGTCCCTGTTGGGTTCATTGAATGTCCTACAAGAATAAATCCACAAAGGTTTCACCGATGCATGGCACATGCGCATCAGATGTAAATGACTAGCACTGGACGTCCAGCTGAGAGTGCTTCACAAACCTTTCCTTCAAGTTTGTCATGTCCAGCAACCTGACCAGTTGCTATTGTCACTCTGTCTGGATGTACCGCCATACTGCACACATACACACACAGACATACAGATGCATCAATATGCAGAGTAAGACACACAGACATAGAGACGGCCAGACATGCAGACACACAGATATGCAGACAGACAAAGAGACATGCAGACAAACACACTGTTATTAAGAAACGTGTTGAAAAAGTTCAAAGTAAGTTTCGTGAACTCTACACCTTCGTAGCCCAGGCATGGCTCTAAATGATGTATCCTATTGTGTAATTTAAGATGTGTATATGTATTATACTAAAAGTGTTTTGTATTTGCATGTAATGATGTAGTTAAGCTCTAGTTAAGTTTATTTTTTATTCTATATTATTGCATTTTGTTTGCAGTTTTATTTATATATCATGCTACCATATTTTCATAATAAAATACAGGTTTTAGGTTCAACACAAGCGCCCAAGGTCGTATCTAGAACGCCGTCAACAGTTATTATTTCGGCCATGCACGCCCGCGGAGGTCCGACGCATCGCCATGACGTCTCCGATTAAGTTCTGTTCTCTTGATCTGGTACCAACCTTCCTAGTACGCGAATTCACTGACCTGCTTCTACCATACATCACAAGCATGGTAAATGCTTCGCTGGCTGACAGTCTTCCACCCGACTCACATAAGCACGTGATCGCGTCATTGTTGCTGAAGAAGCCGGATTTGGACGTTGTTGACATGGTGAATTACCGTCCAGTGTCGAACCTGACGTTCGTTTCCAAGGTGACTAAACGAGCTGTAAATGAATACCTCGTCGCAAACGACCTGCTACCGCGCTATCAGTCAGCCAACGGGAACAGACATGCAACAGAAACAGTCATGCTACGTGTCTGGTGGGACATACTAAAAGCCGCCAACAGACACCAGGTCACTCTGCTTGGCTTTCTTGACCTGTCGGCAGCGTTCGACTGTGTCGACCATGATATATTCTACTGCATCGACTTCAGATCAGTCCTTCTGTACACTGCTGAGCTTGAACAGTTGATCTTGCGTCACAGTCTGCACATCCACCAGTATGTCGACGACAGCCAAGTTTACATCAGCATGCCAATCAGCGATGTACGGGTCGCCGTCCACAGCTTCACTGTCTAGGTCCATGACGTCAATGAGTGGATGAGAGCCAGCAGACTGAGGCTGAACCCGACCAAAACGCAGGTCATGTGGCTTGGCTCCGGCCAGCATCTGGTGGTGTCAATCACCGTCTCCGTCATCGAGAGTGCGCGCGACCTCGGAGTTATCCTCAACAGCGAGCTGAAACTATCGACACATGACGCAGCGCTCTGCTGAGCTGGGTACTACCAACTCCAGCAATTCCCGCTCGTCCAATCCATGACGACTTTAGCTGCAAGAAATGCAGGTGCAGAGTTTATATCATGTCGGCTAGACTATTGTAATTTGCTGCTGTGTGGTTTGCCGGACACTCTACTGCGCAAGGTGCAGTCTGTGCAGAACGCTGCTGCACGACTGATCACTCGCATGCCACGTACTGATCACATCACGCCGGCATTATGCGAACTCCATTAGCGACCCATCCAAGGGCGTGTTCAAAGTGGTATGTGTGGTTCACCAGTCGTTGTCCGGGCAAATGCTTCTCTACATCGTAGATGATTGCTGCATTGTGTGCGACAGCACTCGGCACTCTCTACGGTTAGCTGACGTTCCAACTTGCGTAGTGCCGCGAACACTCAACAGTTATGGCAACAGAACTATTGCAGCCTCTGGACCTCGCCTGTGGAAGAACTCTCTTCCGATATAGCTGTGCAATTCAGACATCACCTACAGACTGTTCAGACGACAGTTAAAGGGACACTTTTTCGGGAAGCACGACCACGGTGCTCTGCGACTTCTGATATGTGGCGCCTTACAAAAACACTTATTTACTTACTTACAGATAGACAGACCTACAGACAGCAAAAAGACAATATGTACGAGTCTTGAGGTTACTGGAAACACTAAAATTCATTCAGTAAAGCTGCAACATATGCTTCTAGCACACGTTCAGTTAAACTGCTTGAGTGATGAATGTCACTGTGACTTGTCATCTCTGCTTGCAGTCAAAGTCCGTACCACTTGATGTCGTCGGTATGTCCGATGTAGTGGCGCTGCATCTGTTCATCAGCATTGTACAACACGACGACGGCTGCGACAAAGTAGACGATTTCACCAGTCGGTAGCTGATAGACATTACACCGTGCATCACGGCCCCGATAGCCGTAGCTACCCACGTACAAGCAGTTAAGTACAACTTCAGTGCTTCAATATCATCAGCTGGACTTCAAGGCATTTCCATACGGATTTCTATTAAATAATTCCACGATACTGCATGCGCTATGCACGGTGTCCGCTGAAATCATGTCAACTGCTGCAGAGCTGTACAAAAAAATCTTATTTGAAGAAGGCTTGCTTGAAGATCACTCAAAGATTCAAGGTCATCGAAAATGCTGCTATTTGGTAGGCCATATGTCACTTTCTATTATTGCTCCACAATACCAACAACACTGAGATATCATATAGCATTGTTTCCATTATCCTACATTTGGCCATTCTGATACAATACTGGCTTATGACAGATGGACGGACAGATAAACAGACACATGACAACAATATATACTGCACTAGCATAGCACTGCACAGTAAAAACTCCTTGAAAAGATAACATCAGAAGCGCTATGTCAACAGATATAATGCATGAATATCTATTTTGGCTGTGACTTAGATCCAGACCACAATGGAGGAGCTTAAAGCTGCAGCGTGGAAGCCACTCTGCAGAAAGTATGGGAAGGGAAAAAACAAGAGATAAATTAGCCCCATATGGGACTGGTGGTGGACTCCTACTTACTGCCAACTTCAAAGTCACGTGACACAAAAATTGGGTTAAATAAAAAATCCGGCCCCAATAAGCTTTAGGCATTGTGCCATAATTTAAGAATCTGTGGTCATTTGCCAGCACCCATTATAAATGGGGGAGGAGATGGCCAAATTTCGGACTTTCAAGGGCTCGTGACCTTGGCCTTGACCTTGTATCGGGTCATACCATACTGCATACTGTCATGCATCAGTCATCGACCTCTGCCTACATACCAAATTTCATTGAAATCGAAGAAACTTTTTGTGAACAGCTACTTACTGCCAACTTCAAAGTCACGTGACACAAAAACTAGGACAAAAATAAAAAATCCGGCCCCGATAAGCTTTAGTTGTGCCCTAATTTAAGAATCCGTGGTCACTCGCCAGCACCCATTGTAAATGGGGGAAGAGATGGCTTTTGAAAATGGTCGAATTTCCCATTTTCATGGGTTCGTGACCTTGACCTTGACCTTGGATCGGGTCATACTGCATACCGTCATGCATCACTCGTCGACCTCTACCTACATACCAAATTTCATTGAAATCGAAGAAACTTTTTGTGGACGGACGGACGGACAGACATTTGAGACCGGCTTTATTAGGTCGACTCGGAGGAGTCGACCTAAAAGGAAAACTAAGGAGAAAAAGACCCAATCTCGCCACCCCTAAACACAGAATCTGCATCTGCTTCCATATTCCTTCCCTTTGACACTGCTGGGAAAACTAAGGCAGTCCTGTAAGCTCACCCTCAGGTCCCGAACAGTACTAATTAAACAGCACTTACGGTGAGCACAATTCGAGGCTGAAATGGACTTTATATTGCAGCTGTGCTTTTAATGCGCCAGTTACATTTAAATTACTGGACAGCAATACTTTATAGCAAGAAACCCTCCAAAGTTGGGGCACCAGGGCTTTGTTCGTCTCAAGCCCACTGAGAAGTTGAGGGACCTGTTCCCCCGAGTCCCAATGGTTGTTGTACCCATGATGCAGTCGTGACAATACTTGAGGCCAAAAACCCTTTATGTAGGCTAACATTCAAGCTTCATGCTTGTCTTCATAAACAGCTAGGCCACCAACTCAAATTACAGCCCCGGCATTGGTCGAGGGGCGCCTATGGACAATGACGGATAGCTCCTCCGTAACCTTCAGCATTGACAATGCTAATAACGTGAACTGGCAGATGTCTGCACGTGAAAGGATACACCCACTCAAGAGCAAGTTTCTGGCTCGGAGGTACAGTGACCGATGTTGGCTGATATTCAGACATCATCGCAGTTGGAGCATAGAGACTTATTGGCCGTCCTCGCAGGTAGAAACGCAGGCAGCCATCAGCTAGAACACATTTAACATTTTTCTCACCCACCATAGTCACAAAAACTTCATCATAATCACGAATAACTTATTATGCCAAAGGGCAACATGAAAACAACATAGTACTTACACACAATAAATGAGAAAAATAAGTCCACGACCCATCCCTAATAAATGTTACACTTAAGTGCAAGACATCATGAGGAGTCACACGGTACCGGTACTTGGCAGCCAAAGCAAAGACACTGTTCACACAACCACATTCTCACTACATTACATCTTCTTCCAAAATAACAGTTTTCTGGAAAGTAGAATAATAAACAAGAGTAGTAAAACTGCAGTGGTTTAAAGCTCTCATACCAATGTGAACATAATAGTGAATACTTTACAAAAAAAACATAATTAGAAGCAACTTTGACACATTTCACATTGTCTGCTGTCAAAATACAAATCTTGCAATTGTATATCAGGGATAAAAGACAGTATGTTTGGATTAAGTGCATTTACTACCCATAACATTCACAATATTACGAAATGTACCATTAAACATGCCTATGATACTACAGGGATAAGCCTCATATTGTTTATGTATAAAATAACAACCAATCTGCAGAGCCCAACATTGACTGACAGCTCCAAGTGTAACAGAGTTAGTCAGCATCAGCAAAATTTTCAGGTTTTGGATACCCGGTAGATACCCAAAATAAACCCACCTAAAAACGACAAAAATCCTACAAAAAACCCACTTTAAACCTAAGCACTAAGTAAACTGAATTCAACTTCAAATTTTGTAAATTAAATTGTAATTTTAATAAAATTAGCACTGTTCCAGTACAAAAGCAATATAATTAACAATAACATAATTAACTAATTAACATAATTAACAACAAAGACGTAGTAATCATTTTAGTTTATGGATTTTCTTGACGTGAATAACTTTTAGCATCGCCATTCACATAGAAAAAACACAGCAAAACACCAATAAAACCAAATACCCAATAATAAGCTCCCGCAAAAAAACATCGGGTTGGGATTTTTTGAAGAAAAACGGGTTTTAAACCCTGACAATATTCACCAAAACATGTACAGATTAATTTTAATCAGCTTCTGGGATAAGTAATCAACCATAAATGGCAACTTGCATCTACTCATCTGAACATCATACGAGAGTACAATATTCTAATGTTTATAAGAAATAACATAACACAGCCATCGTCAAAGCAACTTACCGACGTTGTACGTGTGGTCTTTGTGGCCGTGGTCTTTATGACTGTACACAAACAGCAACAGCAAACAACTCAGGTGAACCAGTACCAAAATCACTCACATCAGGGATCACCCAGGTAAACTGGTACCAGAATCACTGACTCACATCAAGGATCATACATATGAACTAGTACCAGAATTAGCAAAGAAACCATTCATTTACTCATTTACTTACACCAAGACCACCCAACTATGAGCCTGCACATTCAAGCTGACTGGAAATCTACTTTACAGAAAACGACAGCATCAGCACAGGTGAGTGAACTTATCAGCAGTTTTTTTCAGCACAGGTGACTATTCTGTAACATCATTACTTCATTACGACATGAAATATTAGCAACCTTTAGAGAGCTAAAGTAACAAAACAGCAACCGTTAACATAAAAAGCGTCACAGTGTTTAATCTATGTGTGTTACTACTGTACATGTGTGTTTACCAACCGTGACAATGATCTCTGCGTCACATCAGCTGATGGTGAAGGCAAACTGCCCACTGATGAGCTCACAGTTCTATGCAGACAGACACACAGACATACAGGCAGAGGCACAGATAGCCATGCACATGAATTGATTGGCCGATTCATTCCACATGAATCCAATTTTTTTTTCCAAAAAATAGGCCATTCGATTTGACCGTGATGTTTTTGTTCGAGTCAACAGTCTATGCTAGTTGTCCTGCATTCCATCGCTGCATCCACTTTGCAGCTATTTAGTATTTACGCTGTTCTACGTGTCATGCTTATGCAATATACAACAGTTCACACAACACAGTGTAATATATAACCTGCACTGAAATAATCATCACACTTACAAACAACAATGACTCAGTAGTCAATCAGTCTCTCTAGTTATAACTTGCCAGCTGTAACTTGTGTCAAACAGTACTGCCGGAAGCAAAATTGGATCGACATGGTGGTAACACTGTCAACAGCAGCAAAGCCGCCAAGAAAAGAGCTGCATGAGAGTGTCGGCGGAATGGGGTTCTTAGAGAAGTGGCAGCTAGCCCCCTCCCAACCAGCAAGGGGGTCTTGGGAGCGTTGAAAGCTCCCCAAGCAGGGTCTGGGGCAAACCCCTGGCCACTCAACAATTTATCTGTATTACGAGACCTGTGTCCAGGTGGCTTACTCTGCTATGCTGTTAAAGCTGAAAGTCCCTCAGATAAGGACTCCCGAGTTTGAGACTAGGAACTGTATCCCATGTCACTCAAACCAGCCAAACTCAGTCAAACGTATGCTTTTTGTAACTTGAGGCTTACCTGGAATTTGCCAGGATTGACGTAAGAACTTATGATAATACCATTGCAGTAAATTGAGTTGAAACGAAAAGTAGATCGACGTTAAGACATTAGATAGCCTACTAAAAGTAAGTAAGATAGATTAGGAATTTGGTCGCAGTAATTTAGTTGTCGCTTTTATAAGGAAAGTCATTGCTAGGTCATATGTCATCCGTGTTTACGACCCAAAAAACAGACAAATGGACAATGACTAAAACTTTTATTGGTATGGCAACGCCACACCACATTTCAGATTGGTGTGGTGGCTGCCATACTGCTTCCAGCACCACTGCATCAAAATATTTGAATGTCAGTGTACAAGCGTTCAGTGCACCAAATACTGTTGAATCGAATGGACATTGATTCATTTGAGCGAATGCTCTAGTAGCTACTATTAAATTCAGTTTTATTTCAACCACTGACTACATGGCAATGAGCTGCTAAATAATATCAGCGTTTTTAAATTTTGCTGAAAATTGCTGTTTTAGTTGTGTAATGTAGCCACTGTCATCCATTTTAAACTGTGAAGTATTTTTTACATTAATCAAAACAAGGGTCATCTGGCCTGTTGAAAGCTTGTTTCAATCATCCCCAAAGGATCTCTTTCAAGCAACCAGCAAAACGGAGCTTAATTGCCAGAAAAAGGCCAGTTTAATAAAAGGAAATGAAAGTTGTAGTAATAGCAGCAGCAGCAGCAGACGTCCCTCGTATCATCGAAATGCAAGTGTGGAAGCAGCAAATAAGCATTGCCACAATGCAATACATGCAGCATTAGCAACAACATGCACAGCACAAAACCACGATGAGCCATGAATCTGTAACAAAATGAAAAGTTACAAGCATAATTGTTATGTTTTTTACATCTACTGAAACTGAAACACGTGCATTTTCACAATGTGTACTCTATGTACTGTTTGGTGGTTTCTGCCGTATCATGTCATGTGTGCCATGACATCGAGCAAACTATGTCAATAGTCCACTGTCCATCATGGAACTGGGCTTCTCAAAGAACTGTGGTGTCATAACAGTGCAATCTAGCAAAGCCAGTGATGTCAATCAACAGGCTCTAGGCAAATTACTCACCTTGTCGGCATTCCATTAGCATCGCCCGATGACGTGCGTTTTTTTGTCATGCCGTGATGCGGTGACATGCCACGCTGAGGCTGCGGTGATGTGCATGACATTGCAGGAGATAGCTGCCGAACAGTACTGCAGTTGACATTGCTAGTCATGGGCAACTGTGGACTTGTCAAACCACTGCGAGACGTTGACTTGATCTTTGGCTTGTAAGGCAATGCAGTGTTCTGAACTGCTCCACAAGTACCAGTACCGTACCATACAACATACAGTACAGATACAACCACAAGACATTTGCAGATAGCTCAGTGGGAGCTTAATGCCATTCCCAACACCTTGTTAAGATCAAGATCGAAATCGCAATTTTTTTCTAAAATTGAATCCGAATCATGATTTTGCATAACCAAACCAACAGCCCTATTTTCAGCTAAATGTACTGCAATTGTTATGCCCAGCCGCCGATGCTGCAATTCTGTTATTCACCTTAAAGAGTACGCTAATCGGGTACTTTAAGGCTGCCTGAGCTTTGCGACAGGATACTACCGTACTTTGCTCATTCAGCAAACTTTATAAAACTCAATTTTGTAATCATTAGTCATAAAATATTTTAGTGAGGGTTTTTCCTTTTTCGTGTCCATTGCCTGCTGCACCCGTGGGAAACTGCCACCTCCTCCACCCTTAGTTATGCCACTGTCTGTCGCCCACCAGTAGCACTATATTCTGTGGAGGTCAATGCTACTTATTTATCCAGAACCAGATCCTAATCTGACAAACTAGGTCCTGACTCACATTTTGTAATAAACCCATTACTTGTACTTTGTTGTTTTACTTAATATTTGAGTAATATTTCAGCAAATTATATAATGATGATGGTGTCCAATCAAAAGGGCCAAGGCTGCCAAAATGACCTTTCTGCACGACAGGTTTTGCATCTTCTTAACCCCACAGACTACACAGTGTACTATATGTATATGCACTGTTTTTAAAGGGGGAAGTGTCATTGGTAAACGGACTCCTGGCCGTTGTAACTTTTCTGGGGCCATTTTGTCTTCATGCAGTTTTGGCAGCATTAAATATGTCCTCTGTGAAAATTCACGAAGACTAACGGTCACTTCGCGTTATCCCTCGTGAAGATGATACGTTACGTTACATTAACGTTACGTGTACTCTTACTTGTTTACCCATCAAAAAGACTATAGCCCTCTTTTCTTATACTACCCCAAAATAAACTCTTTTCCAATCCTGAATGCATGTCAATGATATTATTCATCCATGTCACTATGGAAGTTTGCCAGAAAATTTGTTTAGCATTCGTTTGGCCCACCCCGGCACAACCGACATACCCTGCGCGAAGCATTTAACTTATCTCTATGTTAGGTCTTATTTTATGGTGTTTCAGTTTTAACCGTAAATCTACTATTATGCTTACCTGTACGGTTAGGGTTATAGTTTTACAGTAATTTAGTTGTTGCTTACGATCGTTCGTTTGTTCGTTCTTTGCAGACAGGGGTCCATCCTACTCTGGAACCAGTGCTGCGACCTTTTGAATCTGTCCAATGCACCAGCCCAGGGAGAGGAGGGGAGTTGATAGGTGTGTGTGGTGTGCATGCTATGTAGGGTAAAGGAGGAAAAGTAGGCTTCAGCAGCTTGTCAGTTATTTCTAAACAAGCATCCTCTAGGCGTGGCCTACTGTCGGACTAAGCCTGGCACTTGTTCAGCGACAACCCTGACCAGTGCACCATTCAGCACATGGCCCGGACTAGCACTTATGCAGTGACAGCCCGACCGGTCTGCCGTTCAGTGCCTGGCTACCTGATTGACACTTCTGCATCGTCAGCCAGGAGTCTTAGTCACATCTATCTGCTTCGGCTCTCACGTCAGCACGGCTGATACCTTGACGCTGTTAATCAAGGCATCAGCAATAGTCACCGTTTATAGAGGACACCGTCAAACCTGCCCACAATTAACTCCCTGTTCATCATGTGCATAGGAATTATTAGAAATAATTCTTTGGTAGGCGGACGCGGCCAGGTTGAGTCAAACCCCAGCCACTGAGCACATCACGATCTACTTTACATGGCGGCCGAATGCGTTAACCACTCGGCCACAAGGGCAGGTGTTGCTTATGATCAACATTAGACATTTCTTAATTACAATTTATTTTTTAATTACAGTTCAGCTGACACAAATGGCGCGATCTCGTGTACATTCACGGCCATTCACAGAGGATAACGCGAAGCCACCCATTAGTCTCCACGAATTTTCACGGCGGATAACGCAAACAAAGTGCTATGGTTCCATGAAGATTCTCCGACGATAATGCTATACTGTTACGGTTAGGGTTACGATTACGTGAAGATTCACGGAGGCTAATGCGAATCTGTGAATCTTCACGGACGATAATGCAAACAAGTGTTACGGCTCCGTTATGATCTTCACTGAGAATAACGCGAAGCGACCTGTTAGCCTCTGTAAATTTTCACGGAAGATAGCAACTAGCTTTTGGCAGGGGGCCGTTATAACTGGTAATCATATTGAAACAGCGAGACAACCAGACAGACAGACCGGCCTCTAGAGCGGCGAGACGACGCAGTGCATCAGCAAGTGCGCTCTTGAGACAGACGATCTCATCATCCTGCTGCTGAACCTTCTTCTCGAGGCTCAACACACGGTTTTGCACACTGTCACTCTCGTGGCTGAGGATCGCGTCTAAGAACACAAACATTACATGCTTAACATTGCAGCTCACACATATCGATAACTGTGTATGGGCGTGCTAGCAATATTTCGTAGCGTTAAATAAATGATATCTCATTCTCACCCATTCTTCCACGCACTTTGCCGGCGTGAAGTTATTATGTATTTGTTTACACACATTTTCGTGACGTCACTGCATTTCACACCACAGATATTTCACACTGCAGTGTCGCAGTGGCCTAGCGGTAACATGCCTGACTGCGGTGTGAGAGAACCCAGGTTCGAATCTCACCGCAGGCGGTTGTGTTTATCACGACAGCCACTGCGATATACAGCCTTGGGCACGGGCTGCACACCCTTACTGCAGTGCCTAGGTTGACTCAGCCTTCCACCCTCCGCGGGACGGTAAAATGAGTATCAGCTCTCG
>Ga0209780_1000756_pt1 | contig 18901 bp, 11 predicted proteins | sample WorMetexBAHAMAS2_FD_187384 | JGI IMG/M metagenome (GOLD analysis project Ga0209780, IMG submission 187384) | Marine gutless worms symbiont microbial communities from Max Planck institute for Marine Microbiology, Germany - Inanidrilus exumae... | ecosystem: Host-associated > Annelida > Digestive...
ATACTTATGCTGGGTATTTAGTATTTGCTTTTTTAAATACTTCACTAACCAAAACTGACATTTCACAGCGTAGCTTATTAATAGAAATACGCCACATTTTACTTACTGAATCTGAATACAAGCACAACTCTAGAGTATTTATATGTGGATGATAACAGTGAATTGTCGGTGATCTGTTTTGTATGGCCAATAATATTTGCTGCATATAATACAAATTTTGAGATTGTTGGCATTGCGTCTCACAGTCTTCTTAAAAAGTATTTGAAGTATTTAAATACCATGTGTGCAGTATTTAAACGCATTTAAATACTTAGTCCAGTATTTGATATTTAAATACTATTTAAGTACTGCACAAAATGAAGTATTTCATAAAGTACTTAAATACTCTGGCCGGAGTATTTGTCCCAACACTCAAAATTATTCATTTATTTATCTGTAGGCCTACTGTTGGACTGTTGAAGGTTGAAAGAGACGATGTTAGGACGACGTTGTCTCTGCCAGAGTTCAAATGTCTGCTGTTTCTCTGGCATCTTGTCATCAAAGACTGGACTTGATTCGTCAGACTGTAACACACACGAATGCTCACGCTGCCAGATATAATTTAAACTTATTAAGCACACAAACTAGGAAAGCCCTCACTCGAGGTCGCACCGACCACTTTGTTACTTATTCACAATTTCCAATTAATGTCTGCTTCTTAACTGCCGAAACGGAACTGCTTTTCCCAGTTTACTTCCATCCGGCAAGGTATATTTTCCTCCTGTGATCTTGAACTTTAACCCATGACCTCGACTTAGGATCTTTGCCTACTTAAGGTTAGTTAGTTAGCTGGAGTATATAAGCACAAATATGGCCATATCAGAGACGAAACTATTTAGGAGTCAAAGTGAACCATAGTGCCAAATATGTACCTTAAAAGTCATTTTGTTCGAAACTTATCGTCCAAACACACACAGACATACACAACAGACTAACTGCATTATCAGCACCACAAAGTGTGGTCGGTCACAATCCTCAACGAAACGTAAATTAAGGCGAAAACATTTATCGTTTACCAAAGTTAACTAAAAATTACTGACTGCTTATCACGTATATCAACTGATTTTCCAGCGGTTTCCTACTGAAACTAATTTTGGTTCACGTGCATTTTGTTCTGCTGCTCATTCTGTTTGGAATTCATTACATAATCCTGTCAGGGCTTCTACTCTATCTTCCTTTAAACGAGCTCTCAAAACTCATTATTTCCAGTCTTCTTTTCAGCCGCCCCTCCACTAGCCGCCTGCACCCGCGCCTCAGATTTTACCTTAGACGCTGGCGTGTTACAATTTGTATTTGTATTAGTTGTATATAACGAAAAATAGTAAGTTAGTAAGTAAACAAAGTTTGCACACTAACGTCACAATTACAGTAAATGAAACTGCTGAGATGCAAGTAGAAGACTGAATAAGCCTATGATAGGCCTGGCATATGGTGGTACACAGAAGCCATCCATCTTCTGTAGAAGAAACGTATTCTGATTACGAATCGAACATCTGAGTAAGAAACTCACATTCTTTTTAATAAAAGGCCACTTACTTACTTACTTACTTACTTATGAGTACGAAATCCACTGGTGGGTAACCCGTAGCTGTTGTTCCTGTCGGTTGCAATACCCGTACCGTAACCGTATTGTAACGTCTATGGATTACCCGTACTGTAAACACATTTTCACTTTCAGATAATTACTTTTCGTACTCAGAAGCGAGTTATTTCTACAGAAGATGGGTAGCCTCTTTGTGCCACCATGCGAGCAGTCTACGTACTCCACGTTAACGTCGAGAAATTGTGGCTTATGAACAGGCACAAAGTCTTGCAATTTGCTACGCGAGCGAGTTTGTTGCGGGAATTAATACAGATCTGACCTCGCGCTGAATGCTGAAAGTTACGACGAACTGACGCAGAAAGTCGTCGGCGAATTCCGGGTAATCATCCAGCACCGTCATCAGGTTGGCGAGTGTGATCGTGTGCATGTCACAGTACGACAACGCCTTGACTCTGTAGCCAGACGTGTACTCGTCCGGGTCGCCACTCACGTGTCGCTTTCGTGACAGCCTCATGTCTTCGCCGAATGTATCGTGCTGCCCTATAGCATCAGCACTCACGTCAGACCGGTAGAAGAAGGTAACTAGCAAACGATAACGCTACGATGGTGGCAAAAAGATATGTCCCGCCGACGGCCATTTCAGTCTTTTCCGGTGATTAGTAGATACCGAGTTATCGACGACACGGGCCACGGCAAGTAGTGCACAGAGTAGTGATTAACAATGTTTAAATATTCTATGCAAGTGATAGGCAGCTTGTTATAATACTACTCACCTATAGCAATAACTAGTATCTCGCTTGGTTTTCAAGATACAAATATTTGAAGAGTCAGGGGTTTATATAAATGTTTTATAACGCTTTCTCCCCGGCCCATTACCACTCTAGATTAATTTCATTTCTTATGCTTTTGTTTAAAATATGTGCACCATTTTCGTTAAGGGGCGGTATAAAGGTTAAATCACATTAATACTGACAACACAAGTCTTTCAGCCTCAACAACGGTTTGGCCATTCTGGTGGCCATATTGCTACGTATACGTTGACCGGTAGGTTCGACTTCCAGCACGAGGTTCCCTATTAGTGTGTTATAGCAACAACAGCTCTACCGTTTTTGAGCTAGAGGCATGGGGCAAATAGACAGAAGGACAGGCAGACGGAGAGAGGAACAGACGGACGACCGACAGCGCCTTCGTTTAATGATCCTCCCCATTTTTGGCGGGTAGCATAATAAGACTAAATGTATACTCCTTGCAATAATGCAAATAACGTCTAGCGTTAATTGACACATTTTGACCAGCCAGCCGTGTAACGTTAACTGAGCTACAACGGCAAAATGCTAACTGTTACGATTTCTAGTTAAGAAATAAATAATGAGTAATACCGATGATAGCAGTAACACGTTCGTCTCTGGTGATCTCAACACTGCCACGAGCGACGAAGTATAGAAAGTTATCTAAATCGCCTTCGTGTAGAAGGATGTCGCCGGGAGGTAGGTGAATAGTCTTCAGCTTGGTCGACAACACCCGCAGACAACCTGTGCACAGCCGCATATAGACTCGAGTTACGCCACTCTACTAGCATTCATTGTCATACCGACAGTGAGAAATTCGCCTATCCGTAAAACACATTTTAGTAATGTTCTCACGTGCTTGTCCATCACAAGAGGCCCAGAGTCAGTCACAGAAGCATCCGCAGCACCGCGCGACGCTCCTTAATTGTTATACGATAATCAAAAGTAGTTAATTACAACAGACTGTACGACTGTTGATAGTGTACAAAATTGTCGTCTCTGTCTGCGACAGTGACAACTGTGGGAAATATTACATATGAAAAGCTTTGTAATAGAAGAAAATGCCTAGAAGATCACTCACTGTCATCGGAAATGGATCCTACACCACTTCTTATTAGTGGTCTGCAGAAATTATGTCGCTAGTCTCCACCTTGCACAATTTCCAATTAAACATATCGTCATTTCTTTACGTTACGTGACTGTCTGTGACCTTGAACAGTATTTCGTCTTGGTTACGACAGTTAAAATCATGAGCCACGTACAAGTCGTCTGTGAACGTATTAGGCCTATGTATATCCTACATTTTTCCAGGCATAATATTTGGAAAGGTTTCAAATAGCTGAAATGCTCATTAGGAACTGCTTGCTCGACAATTTATGACTCCTTATTAGTCTTTCATGGTAAAAGTGTGTCTCCATCTGGTACCGTTTCCGAGATATTAGCACTTGTTTATAAAATGTGGCTTACGTGACCCCGAATGACCTTGAGTAGTGCTTCCGGTGAAATATCATGGTAGTGTAAAATTATTAGCTCATGCATAACTTTCGGTCGTTGATATTACCTTCGCATGTGACATACATGCATGTTGTATTTTTCGAGATACTTGCGCTGGACAGCTTTCAAGCTCTATGCTTGTATGTTGCATTTGCGTCACGTAGTAAAAGCAAGTAAAATTGGTGAGGTAACGTCACTAATAGCTGTGTGTGTGTTATTTCTGTACGCTTCACATTAAAATTCCCGCTCGTTTTCGTGTCGTACATAATGATGAACATAACTTCAACTTTAAGTTGTTGACCTGGGCTGGCGCTGCGGAACGCTGAACATTCGGATAGGAGTTTGTCGTTCAGGTAAAGACAGGTGTCAGCCTGCAGAGTCTCGGGGAAGTTCTTGAGAACCTGCGAAAACATACGACAGTTTCGCATCGCCGACAAATCGATTATTCGACGCAAATGAATCGAATTAGCTGCTGACAATAAAGTAGCGTTCTCACTGCCGACTGACGCGTCCGAGCGCATGCGAATGCGGGGACGGTCTCAAAAATTTAGCATTGCTAGAATCTTCAGAGTTCTCACTGACGCCGTCAACCCCGGTAGTGGCCCCGATAGAGCATTCGTCAGGCAGTATGTGTGTCTCAGTCGTGTACCTACTCTTAACACGTTCCGCGTGTCCGGACAACAGCTTTTGAACTAAATGACCTTTGTCCTAAATATTTAGTACGCTGGTTTATCTTGACACTATCTAGCACAAATTCGAAGCTAGTCAAGGTCATGGGTCAAAGTTCACAGTGACAGGAGGAAAATGCTGCTAAAGGGTCGGCGCGACATAGAGTGAGAACCTTCTAGTTGCAATCTTGGTGGCAGAATGTTGATTATACTACTTTGCTGCACGTTTTATCACTGTCAGCATCGGCTACACTATTGTTTGATTTATCAAGTATCTTAAATTTTTATTTATAATAACGATTGTTGCAGTAGTGCGCACACTGTTGTAGCAAACTAAACTTAAACAGCCTACCGACCTCCGCAAAGGCATTTACATCCAACGCTCTCTCCACTGGCTCAGAATCAACCATCAATAAATGTCTTACGGAATAGTGACAATTTCTATTTAAAATTCGATCACTTTTTCGTCGACCAATGTGCCTACTGGCACTTCAAAATGAAAAGTTTCACCGAAGTTTAAATTCATCGATATGTTACGGAAACCACGCAGACTTCAAATATTGTATTCCAACAAAATGTTAGGAGGCAGTAGTTAATGGACTTTATCAGCCGATATGCGTGGCGGCATACATGTAGGACCTATGCTGCATTCTTGGAGACACTTGTGCTGGATAGCTTTCCAGCTCTATGCACATACGCAACTCCAGGGTGAGCGGAGGCGTCCCCAATATATTAACTGGGGTATACAGTATACACATTGGGGAATCCTCACAAAATTTTATCTTTGTTCTGTTTTATACACAAGATACACAGGATTGAAATGACGGGTTTTAGGTTTAATAAATGCATTAGAAAAACGTTCTGTGGTCGGGCTTTCTCGAACCATCCGAGCGAGCTTACCGGAATTGTCTCCTCTAATTCCTTACGCCGACAATGGTCGCAAGGGCAGGGTTTTTGTCTGTCGGTTTTCGGCATGATATCTCAAAAGCCGATCCGCTTGGATCACCTAACTTGATATACAAATGTTGTACGACGAGTCCTGGAAACATTATTTTGAGTCAAAAGGTCAACGGTCAATGTCGCGAGTCAGCCGGCGTGGGTCTTTGCACTCTTGTGAGTGCGGGCTTTTTCAATTTTTACTGACCCATTGACGTCACTGGTCGAGACTTACCGACAGCGTCTCCGCGTCGTCAGCGCGGCACCTGCGGTCCGTGTACGCCTCGAAAAGTCGACTTGCCAGCTCGCTGGGCACGCGGTAGAAGCGAATGAACTCGCGGATGCTGTGGCACCGGTCGTGGTACTCCTCGGTGCCGCGGTAGAGGCGCAACATTATCGACGACACGTTGCCGAATATTGCCGCGCTCATCAGCGCTGGTTTGCACACGACACCACGCAGCGTACAAACAAACATGCGCGATGTTTACTTCAGATCATCTTAGAACAAACTACAAGAGATCGACTCCACGTCTATACACGACTCTGAATCCTCAATGTTCTCGTCGAATAGGTAGGTTGCTGCGGCACGTTTTTGTTGACTTCATACTGTACAAGTTGCTTCTTAGACGATGCAGTTTCACGCCGAACTTCAAAATGTTTATCAAAAATGCACCAGAGAGCGTGCATTCGGCAAGAAAAGTAAGAAGAATACTTCAGGATGATGAGTTCTGAACAGTTTGGTATGCCTCGAGTTCGACAGTTCCCTAACACAATACCAGAGTGGATAAACCCAACGATGATGTTGACTATAACTTTCACTCGACTTGTGACTTGTTCAGTTCGCGTCAACCTCCCGAAAAGTTGCTTCTGGTCGACAATACTCGAGCTTTGAGAGTACTCTTATAAGTTCAGAATTTCACGACACTCTTACAACATTCTTCCAGTAACAACTGCTGTCAGTTCAAACTTGGCACTGAACCCCCCCCCCCCAGAACCATTCTCACTGATCGAGAATGGGGCGTTGTAACGAACTGTTACTGGTGATGCACGGAACGGCAAATTTGACGTTGCATCTTATAGCAAGTTCAGCCATCAACACTAGTTATGACCTTGATAGTTGACATATGATCTTGACCTACGAACTTTGTCTAATGAAGGTCAAGATGAGCCATCTTGCCAAATATCTAGGTCAAAGGTTATTTCTTTCAGCTGTTGCATCAACCTAGATGGTGCAGTACGTCACAACTTTTCGTGGCCAATAATGTGTCATCATTTGCTGCCAATATTCGTAAATTGGTGTATTCTTTGTGGCGATCCCTGGATACTTCGGACAATGTTCTCGTTAATACTGCATTACATTCTGATCTACTTGTTAGATTACCTGTTTTAGAAGGCGGCGTAGCATTCTCTTGAAACTTTTAATTTTTACTGTTAATGTGTTTTTTTTCACATTGTACTCTACTGCATAGGCTTCGAGCCCGCTATTGAATGTGCATAAAATGAATGAAATGATACACATATGTCGAACACACAGACACACAGTCACACAGAGAAGACCAACTGCACGATGACCGCACGACGCGGTGTCTCACACCCGCCGTGTTGTACACAGATGTCGACAATCACTCAATGTGATAAACTGGTGACCGACGACCGTTACCAGTTTATCACACTGACCGTACGCACGTAAGTTGACAGCAACTGAGACAGTCGACGTGACAACTCATATGGTTGGTGCCCACCAAAATTTAATGGTTCACGTGACCAACCACGCCTCTTTCAGAAATGGTTTGTCATCCATAGTCTAGCACTTGTTACGATCAACCTACTTAACAAATTCGAAATCTCTGTCTCCATTCACTATGAAGACATGAAAGGTGATACAAAATGTCGAATAGGAGGTGGTTTGGAGTAGTTAGGCTCACTCAAGGTCACTGGAAATAGCACCACTCCATAGAGCACATACGAGTTCCTATTAGCGTTCCATAGTAACTATGTCCCTATGTTGCACCGTTTCTGAGATATGGCGAGATATTGGTCGAAAATCGCCGATTGTTACCTACCCACCTCTATTTGGCGCCCCCGTTGGGATTAAACCCATTGTAATTTCCTGGGATCTTTGGTAACAAAAAAACTAGAGTCCCTATCGTATGGCGTTGTTTGCGTCATTCTACGTTTAGCCGTTTTGGTGCAATACCGGCGTGTGACAGACAGACGAACAGACGGACAAACACACGACGACTGCACATACCGCGCTAGCGTATCGTCGCGGGGTAAAAATGATGAAGTTCAAATTTACGACGTACGGAAATGCGGAATACGTCGACAGCGTTGGTATATAAAAATGCTGGTCATTGGCCGCAGCGCGATGCGGCAGTGTAAACTCATCGTCGGTAATGGACGGAGTTGGTGATGTGTACTCGCAAAATCTCGCGAGATTACGACGAGACCGGGCGTCGGAGGCAGGTGCGCGAAAACGCCGTAGTTTTAGCGTGGGACGCTCTTGTGTTGACTGTTCGCTACCCAGTCAGTCGACGTCACGAAATATTGATTAGGACAACAATCGTTCTGCGCCAACGTCGACCGCGTTGCTCTGCGCACCGTGACTCACGCGTGCACAGTGTGACTGGATGCCCTGACCGCACGAGTGACGAGTGATAGCCCATTCCGCGAGCTTTTGCGACCACTTGACCTGTGTGCAATATTTGAAGACATTCCACACGAGATATGAAGGATGACTCAAAATGTAAAAATACAGGTGAAGTGTCGTTTGCGTGGTGGTACGTTTAGCCCTTTGGAGAGAACTCCGAATTGTGCCGCACAGACACAAACAAGCACACAGGACCGTAGCATATACCGCGCTAGCTAGCATAGCGGCGCGCGGTAAAATATGATACTACATGTCAGCACATTGACTATGACAATGTGCCGTTAAGTAATATGATCTCTTCATTTTTAGTTGTATGACGTAGCTACTGTCGTTCTTACAAACTGTTTTAGATTAAACTGCGAAGCTTTTTAAAAATAATAAATATCACAGTGTTTTCATTTATATCCGTATTATAATACGGTACGTTCGTCTGACGTAAGCCATACTCACATCCGAGGATCATGGCGAAGATGGAGAAAACTTTTTCCACGTTAGTGACCGGAGCGACATTGCCGAAGCCGACGCTGGTGAGTATTGTGAACGTGAAATAGAGTGACGTAATGTAGCGAGACCGGATGTCAGGTCCACCGGCTGTTGTTGCGTTGTCCGTGTACTCCATGCCGGTCAGCTCAGCGAGCTCGTTTAGGTAGCCGACACCTTTGTCGAGGCCGAGGTTTCGTCTTTCGTAGCTGGCCAGTGCATAGAACCCGCAGGCAAGCCAGTGCGCGAACAGGGTAAACGTGGCCATCATCAGGAGAAGTACAGATGCGCCGTACTCGGAGTACTGGTCAATGCGTCGAGCAACGCGCAGCAGCCTCAGTAGCCGTGGAGTTTTCAGCAAACCAGTTGCTACCACCGGCTAACCTCATATACCGACAAAAATCACCGCCATGAATCATTTCTTTATGACCTTTGACCTTAATGTTCTGTATGAAGATTCATCTCGACACAATCTGGGTCAAGTTGGTAGGTCAAGGTCATTGGTACAATTGTTTACGGCTTTGGTTTCATTACGATGCACGTTACGGTGGCGGGCTGTGCTACCGCTGGCGGCCTCTGGCGAATAAGATTAAACTAAAGTGGTCGGTGCGACCTCGAGTGAGGTCTTTCCTGTTTTATTCATGAACTTGCAGACTTTCTAGACATCTTCTGAAAGCGAATTTTATGCAATAAACTGTTAAGTGAGCATTCGTTGCACGCATTTTCATCTTCACTCAGGAAGTCAGTTAGACGCTTTGAAATATATACACGGTGGTCCCTAATACTCCCTAATTACCAAACACCTTCGCTTTCGTCGGCATAACTCTGAAACAAATAGAAATGCGTGGCAGAACCTAGCGTATAGCCTGCGCGGCACAGCAGTGACGCCCTCTAGCGTGTAGGTGAAACAAACCCGAGTAGTGATCGCCCCAGAAAACACAGTAGGGCCTACTGATCCAGCAAGGTCTAGCAGTGGCGCCGCCAAGCGAACGTAGCCAAACTGCTGATCGACGAGGGGTGTACGGCCTTTCACTTTCTTGAACTCTGGAGTTATTGCAATCCGTTTCCGAAAGCCATGTGACGAATGAAAGTGAATAGGCCGATTTCGCCAATTTTAACGCTAAAATTGGTTGCCATGGTAACGTCCCTTGAGCGATCGGGAAAAGGTCAGATCCTTAATCTACAATCGAAAGAACGAACTTTGGTGCACGTTACGACGGCTGTTTGTACAGTTGTACTGACCGGCCGACGACTGGACTACGAGAGGTCCTCTTATGTTGAAGGAAACACTTTTGACAGCGGAATTAAGACATTCTTTTGTAACGGTTCTGTGCCAGTTTCTGATGGAATCAAGGTATGACGCCGTCTTTTCCCCTTGGTTTAAAACACAGGACGATTAGAAAAGAGCATGTATAGACTTTGTTAGACTTCCTCAGAAAAATAATACTTAGGCCACGCAATGTCAGAGGTTGAAGGCAAATAATAAACTTGAACTTAACAACAAGGCTGTTTATAGGTAGTTATGCAGCGGTGGCGCAAAGAGTAGAGCGTTAGACTTGCGATCAACAGGTCATGGGTTCAAATCCTACTCGGGGCAAAGCTGCGTAACAACCTTTGGCAAGTTGTTCACACCTGTGTGCCTCTGTCACCAAGCAGTATAACTTGGTACCAGCCAAGGGGCGGTAATGCTCTGTGGCTGGGAAGGTAACCGCAGGCCTGGCGGAAAGCAATGGCAGCCGGGTGGATGACTTGCGGGCTTGCGATGACTTGCCTGTACACAGGGATCAGCTCCGGGCCCAACGCTCGGTAACGAGTATGGGCAGCCTTTATACCTATACCTTATGCAGCGTCCGATCGGTACTTTCGCTTCTTGTAACTTAGATCTAGAGCAGTAGGTGTCGGTGGCCCCTATAGGCCGGTTAACAGGAGGAAACCAATCTCTGTCTCTTGCTCACTATGGGTTTACTTCCGGCCGAGACTTCAGTGATGTACAAGAAACTCCGGCAACTGGCGAAGACTTTACGCTTACAGAGTTGCGCTGGCAAAAGCTAACGAGTTCGGTACATTATCGAATCGAACAGTCTGACTAATTTCTTCAAGAATGGCTTATGGTAAAAACAAGAAAATGACCTTTACGGTCTAGCCGGTCCGCTACACTAGTTCTTCGCATCAGATGCGGCCGTATCTGGTGAGTATGAGTAATTACGAACCATCGTGTAGGGCCTATTAGTATTGTTAACACGTCAACATTCGATACTTTTTGGCGACAATGTCGGACAGATATTAAATTCACTCGAGTTTACATTTCATTAAATAGCTTAGGCCTACGTGAAAATTTTATTCCGTGCATTACTGTATTTCATAAAGATGAACAATGGTCAGCCGTTGCATAATACAACAAAGCAGAAGTGTTGTAATGGCTAAAGTAAGTTAGTAAATAAGTCAATATATAGTTAATAAACATGCACAATCATCAGCTGAAGCAGAATAGGAGGCGAAAGAAGGAAGGTGCTAAGGGGACTTAGAGGCTCGTTGGAAATAGTTGGTCTCGAGATGACGACGAAAGGTATAAACTAAAGGTTCGTTTACACCGGATGCGTTGCGTTGCGGTGCCGTGAATAGGGTCTGCCTAAAAATCGAAATCCACGAAATCCACTAACTGTGCGAAATCAACCTGCCTAAAGATCGAAATCCACAATTTCGATATTTAGGCATATGGATTTCGTAGATTTTGTGGATTTCGTGGATTTCGTGGATTTCGTGGATTTCGTGGATTTCGATTTTTAGGCAGACCGGCCGTGAATACGGTGTGAACGAACCTTAAGGGCAGGTAGAGAGGGAGGTAGAGCTGTAGGACAGTGTTTCATGTTTTAGGAACTGTAACGCTGAAGCTGTGGGCGCCAAATGAAATGCGATCAAACGGAACAGAGAACAGCTTGTATTTGACAACGTGAAAGAACTAACAGCATGATGCTTACGCGAAGGAGCCGAGAGGAATGAAAAGTGCAGAAAGTAATGTTGGCTATTTTAAAGATTCAACAGTGCTCACGTCACTGGCTCCAGTCTTTGAAAGAACGAAATCGAACGGTACTGCTGACACAGCGTCGATAAGGAACCAGCCGCGAAGGTAGTTGACGGCGATGAGCTTAGCGTCGACGATCACCTCGCCGTTCTGTAGGAACGACGTCCGGAAGTTGACGATCATGTCCGCCAGGAACATGACATCCACGACGAGGTCGACAGAGACGAGCGGGTCCGAGTGGTTGATCGACAGAAAAGCGGCGACGTACGGCGTCGATACGGCCACGTAGATGACGAGCAGAAGGATCAGCCAGTCCCAGGCGGACTTGTACGGCGAATAGTGCAGTATAATGGTAGCCGGTAGCGTGCGTGACGCAGACAAACCTGATCCAGTTGGTTGCTCCTCCGCCGTCAGTCTTTCCGGCTTTTCACTGTCCTGGAACTGGTCCTGCAGCTGCAGCTGGAACGTGGCTTCCTTTGGCTCGTGCGAAGCATTGTTGATGGGTGCCGCTTTGTCTAGCGATGCTTCGGTGCACACCTACTGACCGCATCGTAAGCTACAGTTTCATTTACTCAATTATTAATCTGAGAAAGACAGCAGCAAAACATACTCAGTTTGGTAGCTCTAGGACGTAGGCTTTTTCTAAACCAGTAAACCAGAACTAAAGGTTGTGTGTCAGCAGTGATTTCATCAATTGCTCACGGAGATGCTGTAGATCATGTGCTTGCGAACTATTGTTCTTTTCCTGTACAAAACCCGATGCCTCTCTCTCTCTCTCTCGCACGTTCGCGCCGACTGCCACAAAAGGATGCTTAAAGCCAAATGTAAACCGTATCTGGAAAAAAGTAACCCCCTAGACAATGTACGATAGAAATGGCAAATCTGAACGCATCCTAACAAACTTTCGTGCAGATGTCCCTGAATAAATCCGTGAAATTGTTGTGAAATATATTATCTCGTATATGGCGCAGTTATTCATCTTTATGGACTTGCTACGGTCAACCTGCTTACAAAATTTGAAGTCACTATCTCCAGCCATTATTTAGATATGAAAAGGGATATAAAATGTGGAAAATAGGGGTGGTTTGGGGTCAGTTAGGGGTCACCCAAAGTCAATGAAAATAGCGCCATTCGATAGAGCTTGTAAAGACTAGGTTTTAATGATGACATCCATATCATTGTGTTATACGACGAGTAAATGCACCTGCGTTTTACAGCTCCATTGATCGCTAGGTTGTATGTCCCTTATTGTTGCTCGTCGTGGAATCTTTACGACGTTCTTTGACTCCGAAAACCCGGAGAAACTTGAATGTCTCTCGTCTTCAAAGGGTTCATGAAACCCGAACGCCTCCGTGCGACTAAGTTCTCTCAACAATTTCAACATCGTTGCCTGTCAGTTGACTCGTACACCGCCATCAGCCCAGTGTTTGCACTTCGCAGTCATCACTGTAACCGGCGATCAGCAGCAACTATATATAGGCCTACTCACCGCTGTTGATCAGCAGCGTAGATATCAGATACCAATAGCTCAGCTGTCGCTGACTAACCCGCGCGACGCGCTGCATCACGGCAAACGGCAAAAATTAAAAACAGTCACGTGACCGTAACCATCCCCCTTTTGTGTCATCCTGTTGCCAGAATTGATATAGTCAATCTGTGTACAAAATTTGACGAGTTTAGGTTCAGCAGTTCCAGTGATATGATTGGAGCCTCAAGTCTTTAATGGGTCACATGACCTGACCACGCCCCTATCACGGACGGTTTGTCGTTCGTATAGGCTGTGACTTGCACATTCAATCTGTACTTCAAATTTGAAGTTTTTGCGATTACCAATAATTACGAAGATGCACAAGGCAACGCAAAATGTGGAAATTGATATGGTTTAATGTGGTTATGGATCACTCATTCTCATCGGCAACATAACCATTCGATAGAGCACATACGGCTTTGTGGTCGAATTCAATAGAAACTATGAAGCTATCTTTACCGTTTTCGAGATATTATCGCTTATTTTCCAAAGTTAAAGAGGTCAAGTGACAGTGACCACGCCCCTTTCAGGGACAGTTTGTCGTCCATAGGCTGGGAGTTGCTATGCATGCACGCCAAATTTGAAGTCTCCGGCTTAAGCCGTTCCAGAGATATCTTACGGGGACTAAGAATTTAAAATAGGTCACGTGACGTGACTACGCCCATTTCACGGTTTGTCATCTGTAGGCTGGGACTTGCTATGTTTAACCCACGTACCAAATTTGAAATGTCTACGATTGCCTGCAACGAAGAGTAATGAAAGGCAACGCCAAATGTAAAAAGTAAAAATTCTCGTGTTGAGCCACTTTTTGGGGGAATTAGCGGTAACGCACAGGGTTTGTCTATGGCTCGATGGGAAGTGCATTGTCGACTTTCTATTAGTGGGTTGTACTTTGGTTCGCTAGTTTTTACGGCTGAGGCACTATTAAGCGAAATCTGTCGAAATCGGCGTTTTATGAAAAGGTGGATCATTTTGAGCGCAAATTTAAGGTAGATGGGGATGTCGCCCGCAATCAATTTATTGACCGTTAGATAGGGGAATGATGTAGCTACAATTTTATGCTGGAAGTTTTCACAAAAGAAACTTTGTAACAGACGTCTTTCGACAGAAGTTGAATTTTACTGACAAAAACAGCAAAATCGCGTTTTGTGCCACCCTTTAAGGGACCTAAAGGTAACGTACACGATTCATCTATGGTACGCTGGAAAGCGCGTAGTCGACTTCCTATTAGTGCTAATTAAACTTTTTTCGCCAGCTGTCAAGGTTGAGGCGCTAGATGAGAGGACATTGGTCGAAATCGCTGTGTTCGAAAGCGGGTGTGTCACTTTGAGCGCAAATTTCAGGGGAAGGGGGTCGTCCACCAACGACTTTTGGCGTCAGAAAACTGGAGTCCCTGAGCTACCACGTGGCGTTGTTTGCGTGATCCTACCTTTAGCCGTTTTGGTACAATACTGACGTGTGACAGACAGATAGACGGACGGAGTCGACGGACGAACATACGATGACTGTTAGTCCCGCGCTAGCATAGCGTCGCGCGGGTAAAAAGATTCTTACGCTTCTGTGCTCAATTGATCGACTGACGTTGACTCTCGTCTTGCACTTGGTGACCAATAGCCACTAATGTGGGTAAACCATCCGCTACATGTCAGCCAACCAACTCAGCTTTTATCCTTTCGAGGTCGATAAATAAGTAGTAAGCTGTAATCGGAATTATCGGATGTCTGCTTCCTCGCAGGGGTGTCGCCATCTGGTGTGTGCTTACATGGTGAAGGCCTAGTGTGGTTGATTGGAGCGGTGGTGCGTTTGCTAGCTGCATGCCGCGGGTCTAGTTGTCCGTTACGCCGTTAACGCGTGCAATGGATGGTCGCAACTTGCGCAGCAGCACCATTGGCTCTTGCCAATCAACTACCACTTCCGAGATTGTAAAGCGAAGCCGGTCACGGCCGGCGACTTACTGTGTAAGTAGCAGTAGCGCTCTAAGAATCCCCACCTTTAGCTGATCATATTTAGTTTGTTTTTATTAGTCTGTTTGCTTTCATTTTTGTTCTGCTAATCTTTTATGTGCTTACTTCATTTCACGTGTTTGACGTGATTAGTTTATACATATAAATAAATAAATAAATAAATAAATACCTTTTTACCTTATAAAGAGAACGGGCGGTCAGTAGCCGGTCATTTACCGACAATTACTACAGTACAAGCAAGCTTGATTCGCAGTCATACGTATACCGTGTGATAGCTAGCATACACAAGAAGCTCTTATCAGTACCGCAGAGGAACTGCGAGACCCGCTATGTTAGTAACTTCGTCCTACACTTTACGAGCTATGAGAGTTATAATTTATAAAGTTTTAAACAACAAAAGTGACCTTCAAGGTCATTCAAGGGCATTGACAAATGACAATGGTCCGTGTTATTCAATAGGCCACATATACAATTTCTTATTAGTCTTCTACAACTACCATGTCTCTCTCTTGTACCGTTTCTGAGATATTGTCATATATTTACCAAAATTCAAATAGGTCACGTAACTCTGAACACATCGTTTTTGGGAGTAATACTGGTACTCCTCTGTATCAATCAGTACACAAAATTTGAAGTGCCTAGCTTCACAAATTACAAAGATATGATCGGAACAAAATATTTAAAACGGGTCACGTGACTCTGACCATGCCCTTTTTAGGTACGATTTGTCACCGAAAGCTAGGATTTGGTACAATTACAGTCTACCTGCATGCAAACTTTGACGATTCTAGCTTCAGCTGTTCCAGATATATCATTGGGTGTCGAAATTTAAGTATAATAGAATACAATAATTCGTTTAATAAAATAAATGACAAGTACGCATTATTTGAAAGTGTATGAAAGTGTTAGTAACTGTTTTTGTATAACATACGCATAATGAAATTGTTAATGTTTAGTGTTCGGGTTTTTGGAATGAGTTCGTAGTCATGTCATCTGCGTCTGAGGTAGTAGCTGTATTCAGTCCTTGGAGGCAGCACCGAGTGTAGCACATGCCGATCATCGTTCAGCACACGTTCAAAGAGTGTCTCATCTGCAAGTTGGAATTGTTCCACTACTGACTGGGTGTCAACGTCACAGTAACCCAGTCGCTTGCAGCGCCGCAGAAACGACTCCAGGCGGTTGCGGTCGGCAGCAGTACAGTAGCCTGACCAAGCTGGGGCACAGTAGAGTAGTCTGGCTTGGACTGTAGCCTTGAACACGGTATGAAGAGCATGTACAATAAGACCATGCGCTTTCAGAGTTCGTATTGCATATAGAGTTCGAGCACAAGTTGCGATTAACTCGGTCACGTGGTAACTCGTAGTCAGTTGGTCGTTGATGATAACTCCAAGAACCTTGATGGACTTCAATCTTTTGATGCCCTGTATCGGGTCAGGTAGTCCGGTCAGCGTTCGGCGAGCCCCGGGAGCGATAAATATTATCTCCTGGGACTTTGACTGATTTAGCCTCAGGTTGTTTGCCTGGGACCATTCAGCGATGTGGTTGAGCTCATCTTCCACTGTGTGTGACACAACAGCTGGGACGATTAAGTATGTGTCGTCAGCATATTTCAGCAATCCGTTTTCATGGTGGCGGGTCCTCAGCTGGTCAGCAGCAGTGATGACGTACGACGCAGGGCCGAGTGCCGAGCCTTGAAACACTGACGTCTCAGGTTGTTTGAGGTGGCGGGAAGGAAGTTCGACATGACTGTCGAACTTCGTACAGTGGGAGTGTCCTTGAAAGTAGTCCCGCATCTAGTTGTAGACTTCATCCGGCATGTTGAGCATCAACAGTTTGTCAAAGAGTAGAGCATGTTTGACCGTGTCAAATGCTTTGCTATAATCCAGCTATATGACACGATCATAGGACACGTGCCCATGACCACGCTTCATTTAAGGGTGATTTGTCATTTTTATGTCATAGCCTACATGCATGCAAAATTTGATTACTATAGGCTCTTTTGTACCGCCACGCTGTTATTGTCTTAACGAGCAGCGGTATTGTGTAAGTTTCCGGTAACCGTACGTCTAGACACTGGCAGCATCAACAGGTGCACGATAGCTATTCTTTGGTTTTAAAGCCAGTGATTTTCTAGTTTATATTACTGAACGATACGTACAATTAGTGTGAGTTACAGCCACTTGACGGTATGTATGAGGAATGCTTATAATGGTACAAGGCCGTACCACCCACATTTGTGTACTGTGTTCACATTATTGTCGCACTGCGCGCTTTTCCCCTTCGTATCTCGCTGCGCTCTGTCGTTTTCTTCCTCCATCCCTTCTCGGTTCTTTTCTCATACTCTCTGCATTTCTGCAAGCGTGTGGACGTTACGTACTGTGTGGTTAGACAACCCGTGTGATACTGGTAGCGGCTTAGTGTTCCTCCGGGTTGAAGTACGCTTTGCTGCAGCTAGCCCGCGGCTCGCACCTGGCGCTTGCCATGGCTCCTGTCATCGTAAGTCCCGCCTAGGCATTATACAGAGACAGACATTTCACACACACAAGAGTAGTGGCATTTGTTAGTAGAGACTCAAAGGGTAGATTGAATCTGCTGAGCTGATCATCTGAACTCAATACTCAATTTTTACTCATCCGTTTGATGCTAATGACTGATCTGATTTGGCTGAATTAATCTGTGTATATGAGAATCTATGGATCTAGGAATTTCAAATAGGCATCTTAAATGTACCCTTCCTCTGTTACGGGCATTTAACCCCCAGTCATTTCTAGAAATTCAATCTTCCCCCAAACCATTACCTTTCAGAACAACTGTGATGCTGAAATAGTCAAAGCACCATTAGGAAACTGCAGCCAGAGCTTCATCAGCATGATATTCTGTCAGGAGGTTTTCCAGTTGTCGAGCAGGACAACTCTAATTGTAACCTTACTAAACGTAGCTCTAAAATGACATAAACTCACCTCTGTTTGATTGAATGCACAACACATCCACAACATGAGCATTCATGTAACATTACAGTGACATCTTCAGCACGGCTACCGGTCAACTCGGCACATGACCAACTCATCACATGTGTCGAGTTGACCTTTTAATTTTGCACAGCATGTGACGAGTTGACCACATGGGTACTTGGTTACAGCTAACACCAAATTAAGCTTACTGAATAACGTCATCTCATGAGTTGTATTTTTATTATGTTAAATTGTATGATTGAAGTACGTCGCTAAACATGCCGTGCCTAATGCATGAACGTGTCAGTGACAATACTGAGGCTTTGACGTAGCTTGCTTAAACACAAAACAGTGCTGTGCTGTCAAATTTCAACTCCAAGCTTAGCACATCTCTGATCACTGACATGCCACCGCATCATGCAGTTGCCCGGTTTATCAGTTGGACCACCCGCAGCGTGCTGGGCAAGCACGCAGTTTAAGCAAATGTTAAACAAACAACCGAGGGTGCATTATGCGGTGTGACTCATTTACACAGCCTGCACTCGATGTTGTAGGCTTAATTACGTAACAATACAATCTTTCTCGCTGATGCAGACCGCACACCACTGAACCGAGCCGCCGCCGCAAATTTTGGTTTCGGTATCGATTTCATTGGTCTAGAACGATTACGTACGCAATTCTTTACCATTTTTCATAAAACTCTGTGTACGGCTCGTAAATGTGGTCGGCTATATGCCTGTTGTTTATAAGACAAACCGGAAGTAGACATACAATTTTAGAGGTGTGCGAATTCCGATTTTGGCAGTTTCGCAATTGTGGCGGACATATTTATCCACGG
>Ga0209780_1000757_pt1 | contig 18893 bp, 12 predicted proteins | sample WorMetexBAHAMAS2_FD_187384 | JGI IMG/M metagenome (GOLD analysis project Ga0209780, IMG submission 187384) | Marine gutless worms symbiont microbial communities from Max Planck institute for Marine Microbiology, Germany - Inanidrilus exumae... | ecosystem: Host-associated > Annelida > Digestive...
ATTTTGATATTTGCTGTTTTAGAACGGCGGCTTTTACAATAAAGAGAAACTGAAGCCAGTTTTTGTTTTTATAATTTGTTATATCCACGCTAACATTGACACAAGGCATGGTTGTAACGGTTATCCTGCTAACAGACAGACAAACAATGGTCTAAATATTACCCCTGCCAAGCCGAGATGAAGGTAATCATATCAACAAATGCGCTATTTTCTGACGAATCAAAAAGATAACTAGCCAAAATCACAGCAACGATTGCTGTATTCTAGCAAATTTGCAAGTTTACCAATAAAATTAACCACCAATTCATTAAGTTAAAAAAACTTAAACTTCATAAACATGGTCTCAAATCACACTTGATGTGTGTAAAATATGAAAACAGACAAAGTATATCATTTGTATAAAAACATGACATTTAATCTCACTTGTCCGGCAAATGTACAGAGAGCTATTCGCTGGCAGACATGCGGAAAGCGTATGTTCTTTCCATTAAACTTCCACGGTAACAATTCACCGGAATCTAACATAAAATAAACATGAGTATAGTGCCATACAATATAAGCAAATCAATGATAAAAATACCCAATAGTTTGCCCAGGGTCAGTAAATACAACCAGCCAATCGAACCTGCAAAGTTTCCGACAGGAATCCAGTGCTATAACCATTACGACACTATGACATATCACGCCATCATGCCATCTATACTATTAATTTGCCAGATGCGATAATGCTGGGGTGAGTTCATGATGAGACACTTGAGCTTCTCCAGTGGATGCAACTTGGGTGGTAGATTTGCTCAACCAACATGCAAAATATAAGAACTGTTCACATGTGTGCGCGTATCATTGTGCACAACTGTCGTACACAGCACAGCACAGAGCAGTTCTGATTATCTTCCCTCTTATCCTTCAGACAAGCATCAGAGCTCAGATGCTGTCTATTGGAGGGGAGGGGAGCTTATGATAAGAGACTAAGCTTCTCCAGTGGATGCGATTGGCAGCAGTGGGCGATAGATTTGCAGCAGCAGCAGCATAGTTTATTAGTGCAGAAGAAGCACAATGTTCCCACTTAGCTTGCACCAGTCAAGGGAATGTGTGTGTCTAAACTGAAAACTCTGTGTGAAGGAAGGGAAAGGGAACGTCTTAACACGATAACCTGCAGCAGACGAAGGCAGCTGGAAAATAATATGAACCACTCAACAAAGTTAGTTAGTTGGAGTTTAACGTCCCCTTTCAGCACAAATATGGCTATATCAGAGACAAAAGGTCAGGGGTAGCTATCCCTATCCAGTAATAAAGAGCAAAAGATGAGGAAGTGAATGGACAAGGGAGGAGCAAAGGCGGAAAGGGGGTACCCCGGGCCCACGCGGGGTGAACCACTCAACAAAAACTGGCAATGAATGGAGCAAGTGTTAACAAACACTAACAATAAATGGAGCAAGTGTACATACTGCGAGTGAATGTGAAAAGTCTTCCATCATTCAGCTCAATGACGGTGGATCCCGTGTCAGCACAGTGGGTAATGGCAGCCACACTGGCTCCAGAAGGCAGGGACGCTGAAGCTCTGCGACACAATATCAGTGACAGAAAAACATCATTATTTAGCTTCAATAATCATATATACAAAAACATGCAGTCTGAGATGGCAGACTTCGCCCCCAGTGCCGCCGCCTGTCGCATTCGAGCAAACAACGTAGTCAAAAGTTCAACTAGTGCTGCCTCCTGGCTACCTCGACGCAACACATGCATCGTCTTTGGTTCTGGCCCACTGGCTCCATTATGTGAACACATGACGTCATCCACAAAACCAGAATTATGTAACGTATTGCACTGCCGTCAGAAAAGGCCCTAGCAACGGCCACAGGTAACATGTACATAAAATTTTGTGAAATTTGGACATGTGGTTTCTGAGATATGCCTGTAGACAGACAGACAGACAGGCATGCAGATCACAATACTTTGCATCCCTACCAGCGGCGAATTGATAACTTCACTCATCAAAACCATCTGACAAGTGAGTTCCTGTAATAAATCAAAAACATTAGCACTAACAGCTTATAATAAAGTCACCTGGCTCCTTTAGTGCGTTCCTAAGTTCTACATCGACAAAATACAGTAAATCGCTGCAATTTATCCTGACGTCAAAACTTACCATTCTGAAACTACTACCATACTACGGCCATTACACAGAATCACCCATGTTAGCTGGCACTGCCAGTTAAGAGCTAAAGAATTTTGTTGCAGCAAAGGTTTACAGCCCACATGCCAAGGCAATTAGCACATTCAGATTAGAGCTCTGCACGGGGACGAACATATATCTCCATCCCCATCCGTCCGCGTAAAATTAAGATCCCAACCGTCCCCATTGAACCCTGTGCCAATCCCCATCCGTCCCCGCAAAAGCTATTTCCATCCCCTCCCCATTCCCGTGACGCCGTGAGTAATACTGAGTATTAACATTTTCTCATCCCTGTCCCGTCACATAAGATCATTAAGATGTTGGCAAGATGGCCGCAGAGATGCACGCGACTCAAAGTTATCAATCAAACACGCTTGCGAGTAAGTACTGTGCAAACACTGCTAACTGTAATCGTGTTGAATAATACTTTTAAAGTTTATGGACATTGACTACTGCGGTATTATCATGTAAATCAGTTCCATCACCGCGGTAACCCCGCAACAGGCCACTTCATTCCGCGGTATAACCGCAAGTTTCATCTGCAAAACCGCAGTATTCCCGCGGTTACCGCGGTATTACCGCCGTCCCCATTACCGTGCAGGGCTCTAATTCAGATTAGAGTGGAGTAGAGAGAAGATGGTAGAGCTCTCCTCATCATCATTACCTGCATCGTCTCTGTACCATGGCCTACCTCCTTTAAATTTCAGGAAAATCCACTCACAACTTTTAAAGTACTCCTACTAAAAGAAAGACAAAGTCAAATTCTTGTTTTCAGACTATAATAAATACGCATCTCCAATCAGTGCTTGGTTATGTCAAATCCCAATTATCCCCAAAAGTTCCTTTCTGAAACAAATATGTCCATCCGCTGATACTCGGACTAAAATGTGGCCGCGTCATGTGCTGCCCCCTGGTGAGTCAAGTTCAGTATGCGCTGCATGCCCCATTTATATTGGACAGACAGCAAGACAGACACCAGACTGATGCATTACACATATTGCTAGACATGGCCAGCGTTATAAGTGGAAGAAGGAAGACACCTGAAAGCAACTAGCTAACACAGACTCGTGTGGAAAAAGGCCCGTAATACGGAGAATGAACAGCTGCGTTAATTGTCCATCAACTCAAAATGTCAAAGTACCTGCAAGTTACTTGGTGTTGGTTCCAGTCCATCAGAGCAGAGCAGACAACTGTTGATGAACCATCGGACTTACAGTACACCAGCTCATCAATGTCAACCCACAGAAGGTGCTGTGTCGTCAGAGACAGAAAATGCTGCTCTGGAAATCTGCCAACAAAATATTACATACACCGTTCTACAGTCACTCGTCACACCGCGACTGTAGCATGTAATTTCTTGTTTACTAAAAATTAAACGCGGTAAGCTAAGTACAAACATAAAGTAAAGAACAGATAGTTCCTTCTCACTTTGGACACATATTGCAGTGCCCTGGTGAGTCACGGTGAGTATGCTGACAGGTCAGACGGCAGATGTCTGAAAATTATGCCGATAGCGCTCAGCGCGACCTGTTGTCGACGACGCACGTCATCAGAGTATGTGCGGAATATCGATTCGTTTTGAAGGGAATTATCACGATAACGATATGATATGATACGCCATCAACATCGCGATATTCGATACGACGCGATGTAACGTGCCATCACTACATAGGTAAAATGTACAAAATGCATGTATCTGACCTGAGTGTTGCCTTGAGCGTCGGCAACTGACGTTTGTGGGTGAATCCAGCTCCACCGGCGGCAGCAATCTTTACTGAGTTGTCAATGACTGAGATTTCTTCCGCTGACATAATTTTCAACATTCCGTGTGTTATAAAACTTCAACCTCGAACCACCATCAACACTTTATCAAGCATTCTCCAGACAAACCTAAGTTAGCTGGCACCAACTCGGTTTTACACCTTCCACTTGGCCAGGAAGAGATTGATTGAGTTAAGATTTTACGTCCCACCCGACACAAAATAGGTCATTTCGAAAACGCTCTTCCCAGCCAATTTCTTGGCTTGGTACTCAAAAACTGAAACAAACACAAAAAAGCAAACATGCATCCATAACAAAATACACTACAACATTAAAATAAACACAAAAAAACTACAAAGCCAGATCAGGTCGCATCCTATGACCTCCGGCCCAGAAACAAAACGGGTCTATTGTGGAAGGCGTAGATAGATAAGTCAGAAAGTAGACGAGTGAGGAAGTAAATAAGTGTCCACGTAATAGAACTTCTGAGAAAAGTGGCACAGGATTTTTACAGACCAGATGTCCTTCCTGCAACACAACCATCAGTGTCACAGCAATGAAGGAAGCATACAGTACTGATCCCATGTAGCACAGTGGTCAACGCACACTGATCCCATGTAGCACAGTGGTCAATGCACACTGATCCCATGTAGCACAGTGGTCAACGCACACTGATCCCATGTAGCACAGTGGTCAATGCACACTGATCCCATGTAGCACAGTGGTCAATGCACACTGATCCCATGTAGCACAGTGGTCAACGCACACTGATCCCATGTAGCACAGTGGTCAACGCACACTGATCCCATGTAGCACAGTGGTCAATGCACACTGATCCCATGTAGCACTCGAGCGCCATGTGCAGTGCAGCGGTTCAAAGCTCGGTCCTGGTGCATTCGCTCTACACTAAAGAATTGTTTCAAATAATTCCGACGCACAAGATAAACACAGAGATAATCCCGGGCAGGAAAAAAAAGGGCTTGACGGTGTCCTCTATAATCTGTGACCGTTGTTGACACCTTGATTAGCAGCCTCAAGGTTGTCAGCCACGCTGGCGTGAGCTAAAGCTAATAGGCGTGGCTAGCCATGGACTGGTGTCAATAACAGCAGCAGTCAGGGTAAGTCATACGGTTGGTCATGTCTAGAGGGGGCACTCTATAGAAATACCGACAAGCTGCTCCCTTCCTACGTACCCCTCCTCCACCCTATACGTCATGCACACACTAGCACACACCTACCAATCTCCCCTCCTCTCCACAGTCCCTGGGCACTAACACTGGCCCACTATAAGGTCTGAGCGCTGGGATCTAGAGTGGGCTGGACCCCCGCTCGCAATAACAAACAAATGACCCCAACTAGGGACCTGTCTTTCCTTCAACCGCCACCGAACTCCTAATGTAAGGGTGCTGCTCCCTTTATCTTGGCGCTCAAGCCTGTATCAATTAATAATTGGTATGAATTTAAATATGCACTAAATAAATGTCAAAATAACAACAATATATTTTAAAAACACAAAAGATTTGTAAGCCTTTACATGGAATCATTGTGTAGAGAACAAGTTGTCCAGTGCAGAGTAGGACCGCGACATCATTGGACGACGTTGCCAAATGACAGAATGCGACCTGTGACACTGGTGCTGCCATCTGCAGGTAGAACGCCGACATCGGTGGCGGTACGACCATTGTACGAAAAGGTGTCATTAGCACGCGGTCTAGCAACACACACAGGCAACCAGGTTAGGCCGGGTACCCTACTAGAGCAGGTTTTATCATAGACAAAATGCATTTCCTGTCACCGAACTAACACTGCAATAGCCTATTGATACACCTTAAATATTACCATATAACAGCAACAACAGGAGCAATAACTAGAAGGCTCTCATTCAAGGGCATACTGACCACATAAAAAAGGCTTCCCATACTCGTTACTGAGCGTTGGGCCCGGAGCTGATCCCGGTGTACAGGCAGTCAGCCCACAGGTGACTATAAGTCATCCACCCAGCAGTAGGCTACCATTAGTTTCCGCCAAACCTGCGGCTACCTTCCCAACCAAACTGCATACTTTGGCTGGTACCAAGTTATACTGCTTGGTGACAGAGGCACATAGGTGTGAACAACTTGCCCAAGGTTGTTATGCAGCTTTGCCCCGAGTAGGATTTGAACCCATGACCTGTTGATCACAAGTCCAATGTTCTAACCGCTGTTCCACCGTGCCACCTTACTGACCATATAACCACAAAGATGTTGAAAACAACCCATACATTTTGCAAGTGTTATGTGCACATCCACTGCTGCCCTCTACTGATTTAGTGTGTATATGCCGTCTAATTATGTGCATCCATAGTCGACGATGGATTTTGATGCCTCAGTGTCGATGGAGATGCCTTTGTCACCATAAGTTTCACTGAAACTGTTCAAGAACTTCATGAGATATGGTGTTCAGAGAACTTGACCTCACAGGCATGTATTGACATTGACCTTTAACTTGCAGAATCTAATCAGGTCATCAATAGGGGCTAGTGAATATTCCCCGTCAGTTTTATGTTTTAAAAACTGTTCAAGCCGTTCATGAGATATCGTGGTAACAATATCTGACAGACGAACAAACGAACGAACGAATGGGACAGCCCGAAAACACACAATACCTTAGCCGACACTGTCGGATGGCAAAGACATAAAAGGAAATTTTTCATCATGCAACTCTGAACTTCGACAATCCATATCTTTATTTCACCAGAATAAATATACCCAATAGCAAAAAATGGAACGTAATCAATAAATAAATAACTAAATTAATTAATTAACTTAAGTATAAATTAAGATAGACAACACATGAAGCACGACACAGAAACATGTAACAGTATTAGCTATGAACACAACAAAAGAATCTTTAACTGTAGAATGTCATGTTATTACAATTACCTCAATTTGGCGATTGCATGACATACAGTGCTTTCCAATGACATTATGACTTTGAACCATTATGCCAAATATCTACATCGAAGGTCATTTAGTTTAAAAGTTATCGTCCAGATGCAAAGACACACACACAGCCAACCAACTGCTCTACATGGCCACTAAAAAATTAACCTCATGCTTGTCATCATCAACATCACTACTCACCACCATCAATAACGGCTACAGACGCTAGGTCACGTGACGTTTGTCCTGTGCTGTGATTGGTCGTCCACGTCCACATGTACTGCAGATAATAGCCTGCATCCAGTGCAACGTGGAGACAGTATGCAAGCTCCGTATCCCACAGCAGTGCACTCACGTTGCCATAGCGACATGAGTCAAACTCCAGTCTCTGCTTCAGATACCAGTGATAATTGCTCATTGTATACAAGTCCACTGCACACAGACACACACAACTTAACACTGGTTTAAAGATTGCTCTTGAAGTGAAGCCACAGTTTTGGGGGCAAAAATTCAAGGACTTTCAGTTACGTTTTCTAGACCAATTCCAGTGATGTTTGACCACATTAGACAGTATACGACTGGATTGGGAAGTTAGGTATTGACTGCAAAATTTTCACATTGTGGTAAGGATAATTATGAAGTATTGCAACTCAAGGTCTTTCACAGACCTTATGCACCAAATTCCAAAACTTTCACGACCCTATTCTGTTTTCAAGGACTTTCCAGGTCCTGGAAAAATGGATACTTTTTAAAGACTTTCAACAAAGTGTGGCCACCTTGATGAACCTGGTTTACCAGCTGCTTCTAGATCTTCTTTCTCCATTTGTTCATTTCTCTGACTGGCCTTTTCTGCCGTTTCTCCACGCTGGACTGTGTTGTTCATCAGAGAACATCTCGGGACAATTAGATCCGGGTTTTTACAGGCCAGATGCCACTTCTGTCGTGAAGGAAACCTAAGCACTGATGCCAACTGGGAAGATTACCCACTGGTCTCATCTTTTCTGCATCCACAAAATGACTTCTACAAAATGCCATATGATACAAAATATTTAATAAGCATTGTAAAGCTGACAGACAACCAGCTTCATCTATGCCATGTAACCACAACAGAAAAGTGACGAAAAAAGACTGACATCAAAAAATGGTCAGCACAGAATACCTACTCCAAGTAGTAGCACATAAAGTAAGTTGAGGGAGGCACAGTCTATGTTGGGAAGAATTTATGAAAAAGGTGGGTTTTAAGCCAGGACTGAAACAGTTCTAACATGAGCGACGCTGCATCTTTTACACTGTCTTTCCAATATCAGTATCCACTTAACATAGAAATGCAATACTGCTTTCATATGACATTGTTTACTTTCTCCATCAAAGAATACAGATCAAGTCACATGTCCAAAAAACCTTTGGAAGCAGCTGGAATGTCCTTCCACAAATAACAAATGGATAATAAATTAATAAGTCATATAACAGTGGAAGCTACTGGCATTTTTGTTTGTGTTCCACCATCATATTTTACATACACAGGTTATGGATTATGCTGCTCCTCACAAACATATGGGTTTCTATACAGTGAATGTCCCTAATGTTGCTCAGTCATGAGTTTCAAGGTATGGTAGAAAAATACATGTTTTCATGTCTGGAGCAGCATGTCTGAGGACCTTTCATTTTGCAAATGTGCACTTTATCATTATTATTAATCAATTTAGCATAATAGAATACAATGTTACCATATGAGTGAGGGACAAAATCACTGCTGCTGCCATCTGGCGGCAGAGTTTCACACCAAACTGCTAAAATAGTCGACTCCAAATTCCACAGCAACTCAACAACCTGTGCCAAACCAACTACAGTCAAAAAAAACTACAAAAGAAGGTAGCGTAAAATTCATCCAATTCGTGTCCTATTGACTGCCGGATTACACAAAAAGCTGCGCAAGGATTTTTAATAGCTCTTTTGGTTGAGGCGTGCTTTACTGTGCGAACTAACCCGGCAATTTCAATTTTATTCACTAATGCCTGTTAGCACCATGATGGCAAATTTGTCTCTGAGAGATATTACTGCTAAATTGGTACTAGTTTCGGCATAAAAAAGCAACACCATCTCCATCAGTGGTGGACGAAGAAATAATAAGGCTAGGCCATGGGTGGAGGTCAATGCCTCCTGTTTTCTTCAGTGTTTTCACAGTTGGCAATCTGGCCTAATGGCACACGTGATTGAGTTAGGGTTTTAAGGATGATATGCAATGATTTTTTGGTTGTTAAAGTAAATTGCCCATAGTATGTCTTTAATATAAGTAAATCTATTCGAATATTAAGGAACATCAAAAAGTTAGGAAATTTTAGAAAAAGAGCCAGAAAGTGCGCACCCGATGATTTGTTTACTTTTGCAAGTGATGCCATCATACCAGGTAAACGAACAAGGGAACAAGCTATTGGAGTGTTGAGTAAGACATTACACAACACATAGGCATAACGACGTAGAAATAAGTTCTTAAAACATAAACTGGCAAAATTAACTTCTTATCTAATCTCAATAACGCATAACAATGCAAACAAAACAAGCGTATCCTGGCATGACGTCACACATGCCAAAGAATAGCTATACCAAAAAGACCAATAAACTTGTAATTTTTAGCATTTTACGGCATAATTTATCAAAATTTGTTACACAGGCAGGTTTATATTGCAGTAAGCAGCTAAAAACTACTTTTAATCAAGTTAGCAAAAAAATCGTTGCATATCATCTTTAAGTCCAACTTGGCACAAAATGAATCATTTCGGAGATGTTCTCCCAGCCAATCTCTTGGCTTAGTACTGAAAACCAAAAACAAACACAACAAAAGCAAACAAACATCTGTAACAAAAGATACTACAACATAAAATAAACCCCAAAAAATTAAGCAAGGTTTGGTCACCTCCTACGACCTCCAGCCTGAAATGGAACGGGTTTATTCTGGAAGACGTAGATAGATAAGTCAGGAAGTAAACCAGTGAGGAAGTAAATAAGTAAGAAAACAAGCACAAAGACAAAAGTAGTGCCGAAATCAACACATGAATCACGGCGCATTACTGCCCCGGAGCCCATACGAGGTGAGAACTGGAGATTTTTTTAGAGCAAATGTTTGATGCCGAAATGCCCTTGTTGACAGCAACTAACTCATTTAACTTAGTGAGAAGATGCTTACTACACCATCTCTGTACCATATACAGGTGTATGTTAAAAACAAATGCGGTCAATTCACAATGACACCAATTTCACCTTCATATTCGGCTGCTGTGCTGCCAGTTCAAAGTTAACATTGTTCTTCTGAAGTCCGTTCTTCTCAAAGAACACAACCACATGTCGGTCCCGCCTCCACAATGTCGACGTTATCAAACCACCGGACGGTCTTTGTAAACAAAACACAGCACAGATATCTTTTTAAAAATCTGACTTAAAACTATATAACTAGTAATTTCCCCCAAGTAACTCATCAATATTGCACAAATTTTTATAGACTTGTGCACCAGTACTTTCATCGCCAGCAGAATTGAAGCAAATATCTCAAAAGAACAATTAATGAGTCAGCATTAACATTGTTCCAACGTCAAAGGATATTAGTTACAAACAACGACGAACAATGCAAGCATTTATCAACTTATTATAAAATATTGCCATCAACATAAAAAACTGTGAAGTAATGTAAAGTAATATGACATGGACAAAAAACCTATCGTAGACATCTTTTGATCCCAAAATTTTCATCGCTTTATAAATCCAGAAACAGAGAGTAGAGACATCACTCTTTCCACAACAATGACAAAAGAAACTGCAAATCCAATGCTTTGACACTTATGCCTGGCAACATGAATGATATTTACATGTAGGTACAACGTCAAAATATCCATCTAACAATGCAATAACACTCAGACCGGCAACCAGGATTCAATCTGCCACAACGTCACTGGTCAAATACTTTCGAACTAACCAAGGCCACTGTGCATCCTGCCATGAAAAGTATGGCCATACAACAAATGTCCATGTGATAAATGTCCATACAATGCTCCACACTGTCACCAGCTGGCCACAGATCAAACTGAACGGTGGTCTGCAGTGGCATTACTCTGCTGATAATGTTGCTGTTCAGTGGCTGATGGCACATGGCTTATGAGAACAGACGATGACCATCACCACCATAACCATGATTGATTAATTGAGTTAAGGATTTACGTCCTACCCAACACAAAATAGGTCATTTCAGAGACGTTCTTCCTAGCCAATCTCTCTGGAAACGGAACAGGTCCATTCTGGAAGGAATAGATAGATAAGTATGGAAGTAAACAACTAAGGAAGTAAATAAGTAAGAAAAAAACATAAGGAAACAAAAAAGTAAATACAGAAAAAGGGAAGAAGGGAGTTAAGTAAACACACAAATAAACAAGTTACATAGGGCGCCGAAATCAACACATGAATCACGGCACATTACTGCCTTGGAAGCTGACCAGGATGATAATGACGTCGACAAGAAAGTTGACAATGCACATATCAGTAAAACTGCCTTTATTTTCTATCAGAACCTGGACCAGCAGTCCCTTGAATCTGAAAAGACAATTAATGCAATTTTTGTATGTCCGGATCAGATGTACATTCTTTGGACCCCACCCCTTTACTGTGCCGTATAACAGCACTGCCAATGTTAATAGCCAACAACAACAACGACTGTAATGCTTGAGGTTACTTGTAGGCAATGGCTTGTCCAAGTCCGTCAGTTGCTTCACTGGTGGAATGCAAGACTCCGTCCCGTGACCACACACGTTGTTGACGTACGCCTGTACAAATAAAGTTACAACAATCTCCCTACTCGCCCATTATTATCCACACATGCCGATAGGCAAGGTGTGGATATACTGGTTACTGTTTTTTTTTGTTCGTTTGTACAGTTACGGATTTCTCCAGCAAGGATAAAGCTAGCAGCATCAAATTTTGCACGGTGGATCATCAGCGTCCTGGGCAGGGAATCTCCCATTTTGGGGAACTTTGCTCACCCAGAAGCCCAAAATCAGATTAATCGGCTAGCGCGCACACAAAGGATGTTCACGGTATTGGTGGAATATGTTGGAGCGACGTTCTATTTATAGGTCAGTGAGCGCGCAGGCCATACGCCGTGCTAGAGATGCGCCGTTGGTGAAATCGCACGGCGTGTGGACGTAGGAGTGGCATGTGTGGATAGAGGTCAGTCCCCACTGACGTATCAGTTTTCTGAATTCTGTTCTACAAGTCTGCAGCAAACTAATCACAAGTAACCTAGTACTAATTATTAACTCAACTGGTAACAGGTGGAAAGGTACTGGAGTGGAAAGCCAGCATTTGACCGCTACAGACTTTCCCACACGAGTCCAGTGATGGATGAAGAAAGGATGAGGCCAGTGGGTGGTCTTATGACTCAGCCTTCCATCTTCACAGGACAGCTACAACGACTATAGCTTTTGGAGTAAATAATAAATTAATAACAAAAAACTTACATCAGTGGAACTGACATATATCCACACATGCCGACCTACGTCTACACACTGCACATGGCACGCGCACTCATTGAACTATAAATAGAACGTTCTCTGACTACAGTCACCGAGGCCTGCAGGATAGGCTAGGCTCCTTCCAGTTCTATTTATAGTTCAGTGCCAGCGCTGGCCGATTTTGGGCTTCTGGTGGAGCAAAGTTCACAAAAATGGGAGATTTCCTGCTTTGGACGCCGATGAACCGCTGTGTAAAATTTGACGCCGCTAGCTTTATCCTCGGCAGAGAAATCTGTAACCGTACAAACAAGCACACACACACACAAACAAACAGTAACCGATATATCCACACCTTGCCTATCGGCATGTGTGGATAATTAATGGCGACAGTGGATATGGGCGGCAGTAGACTGCTGTAAGTCACACAGCCCAAAAATCATGCAGTGGCTCTGCCATGATGAAAGAACCATAGATATTATCACGGATACTGTTCTGGTCGTCACTGTTATCATTATATCAAAATGAATGATTACACACGCGTACTACCGGTGGCTGGGTTGATGCCGATGACCACAACGTACTGTCCATCACCACGCCAGCTGATTCTTGGCTGTTGGTCATCCCAGCGCAACGCACGCTGGACTGGCTGCATTCAAACACAGACTCGTAGATCAATCCACTCAAAGGCACTCATTCCATTTCTCTCAGACAGACCAAAACTTTTCATATCATCGTATTCCTTGGGTGTCCCGTCTGCCTAATTCCATGTAGTTCCATCATTGTACAATATTCAATCCATTCAGCATCACATTTATGTTTCACACGTCAAAACCACCTCAGTGTACCCTCACTTATCACCAAACTGACTGGTTCTAATCCGATTCTTAAATAGCTAATAAACAAGTAAGTAAACAGGACATTTGTACATCTCTAAAGCATTCAGGTATGGCATGTGCTAACTAGGTTATCACACATTATCTGCCACCCACGAATAGAATAAGCCATCTTGCCTTTACCTTCCAGCCGCATAGTATCACCACACTTTGGACAGTGCTCATTTCTCATTTCCCATCTCACAGAGGGTAGGAGGCTGAGTTGTCTGGAAACAAATAACCAGATGGCACTCACAGTGCAGACCTCCCGCACTCCTTGAAATGGGCACAGTGTCATTACTGAAAAACAGCAAACAACTCAGCCTAAATTTTTCCCACAATTCTCTGACACTGGTTTTCCCAGTTTCACTTTCAATTTTTGTGTCATTCGACTACTAGATTATCTATAAATACAAAAAAATCCAGAAAATGTTCCACATCACTTTCAAAAATTCAGTCAACTCTTTTCTGATCCATAATCTACCTGATCCCCAATTTCACAAAAATCCGCACAACTTTTGAGTTATCCTACTAACAAACAGACACACAAACGGTGGTGACAACAGAACCCTGCCAGCAGTGGTGGACATAACAAATGTGTACTCAGCCCAGAATGTCTATCAATATTCTATCAGTTTAATTACCAAACCACAGCTGCCTGTCTTTACTTACTTCTTCTTTTTTAGCGGCAGCTGATTTGCCTTCAGAGCCATGAAACTGTGTCTCCTTCCGACCCCAACCAACAGAGATGAGCTGAGCTGAATCCAATAAAACAAACACAGTTAAACTTTTACTAACGAAATACGGACAAACTACGGAAAAAAGATGAGAACCTGAAGTGTTAGCCTCATGTAAGTTAATTTTTGTGACAAAATGTCTAACAATTTGATTCATAGCTAAAACCATGCTAAGTTGCAAGAAATAATTTAAATTCATCTCACTGTCAAAGTAGGTATACGGGTCGTTAAGAAAAGCACTATGACCCAATACCTGACGTCAGACAACAAATTATTACCCACGCCGGCTGTGTAGCTGCCGGCGTGGTGTAGGGTGTTCAATTGCATCTGTGTGTCTGTCTGTCCACGCTCTAATAGGAAAACGGCTTGAGCTATCAGCACCAAATTCGGTAGACATATAGTTCATGGCTTGTCCTCAGTATGCACTGACCCTGAGGCCAACAGGTGAAAGGTCAAATCCTAACCTTAACCAAGAGTTATAGTTAGCTCCTGCCAGGCGTGGGTCTGCATGTCGATACGACTGGACATTTCTCTAGTTACCAAAAATTTCAACACAAGTGTAACGTAACCTGCTATAAAGTTGTGCTCATATCTACAGGAATTCAGTGCAGTGCAACGTAACCTAATGTCAAGTATAAGTAAAGTAAAGTAAACTGGACATTTGCACAGAGCTTTATAATAAATGCAATAATCATCTCGAAAGCGCTCAGGTATGGCACGTGTTAACGAGAGATCAGTTTTACCTGCCACCCATACATTTATTGATAAATGGAATGAACCATCCTGGGTTTACTCCCCAGTCGCAGAGCATCACTGCACTATGGCTGGAATTCATTTTCCATCCCATTGAGCATAGGAGGCTGAGTTAGCCTGGTTGGCTGGTTATATACTGAGGTGGTATGCCCACCCAAAGATGGTGGCTTGGTGTAGTGTAAATTTGTCGATACGCCCAAAGCCGTTGCCTTGTATGTAAGATATTTGAACATGCTATAACTCACCCACCAAATTAGCTTGATTTGACCAACCAGCACATCAGCTTGAGCTGAATAATATGAAATGGAAGCAGGCAACAAATATTTGGTCATTTAAGCTATTACATATACATAAACATAATCATCATTTATCCTTCACAAACCTTCACCGAACTCAGACTCGTAGAGTGAAACTTCATTCAGTGGGTCAAACTCACGCGTCATTAACAGCAACTGATCTTCACCTAACAGCAAAACACAGCTCCACACTGCTATGTGCACATCCAACTACAAATTAAAAAATAAATATGGCTAAAACAACATCTCAAGTATTTTCCTCTAAGGAACAAGCGTGTCGGTCCTCCTTATTGTCGAAATGCACGCTGGCCATGTCACATGCATGACGTGTCTCACTAAGTATACCAATGGGACAGACAGACCTCTGCATTACGCTTTCCGCTAAATGCAGCCAATGTAATAACTCCAACAGTTATAAACTGACAATCACAAAATGTCGCTCAATGTTGAATGTTCACAATATCTATTATTACTACTTGTTCAAATGTGCACATTATTGTTAATAAAGCAATGCAAATACAGCGTGGTGTTAAAAACTGAGCACTGGTCACTGTGATTATAAAGGTACCACATTACACTTGCCTGTAACTTAGATTCAGCAGTACATTTGTAATAAAGTAAACTAAAGTAAAGAAAAGGAAAACAGGACATCTGTATAGCACCTTATAATGAGTGATACTGATCTCTAGAGTGCTCAGGATGGCACATGTTAATGAGGGATCACACAGTTTTACCTGCCACCAACACGTTTATCCACAAATGGAATGAGCCATCCTGCATTTACTCCCCAGCTGCAGAGCATTACCGCACTTTGGACGGTAATTTCCCATCCCACTGTGGGTAGGAGGCTGAGTTGACCTGAGTGGCTGGTTAAATACCGAGGTGGTATGCCAGCCCGAAGATGGTCACCCATCCCAGTACTAACCGGGCTTGACATACAGTAACTTTGTTGATAAGCCCAATGCCATTACCGCTAAGCCAAATCACCACTAAATATGCCACCATATCTTGAAAACATTACTACACCAGTGTCAGACTGGCAGTATTTTACGGGCTGTGCCATCAGCAGCAGTTTAGGCTCGCCATTCAAAGTGTATCATATCTTTCGAGGGAGGCGCCTGTTGTGTTCGTCGAAGGGGGGGGGCTGTGCCATGGCACAATGGCCAGTCCAAGTCTGTACACTATCTTGTGAAATATGTGGCATCTATTTGGCATACAGTGGCTAACAGCTCAGTTATTGTGCCTCCCTCTACATAGAAATAGTTAGTGATGGCACGATACATCGTATCGTATCGAATATCGCGATATTGAAGGCGTATCGCATCGTATTGAATATCGCTATAGTTTCCACTCAAACGATTCGATATTTCGCACTACTCTACTAAGGCGCGTTGTCCGTCGTCGCGCTATCGGCGTCACAAACAATAAGAGCGACGGGCGCCGAGTAATTAGTGTCACACTCGCATTCCAAGGCAGGCGGATGCATTCAACTGAAGCGGCCGGACGTACCCACTGCCAGTAATTGCCCGGCGTGAGGCGGTGGACGTTTGTTTAAGCATCCTCTCCCGTCCACTTTGTAGGCCGTCGCCGGTTCATTTATGCTTGTCACTAGGCCTATATCTTTTTGTCTTACTGTTGCTGAATTACGTCAGATGTATAATCGTGTATATAATCACACGAAGTCTGACTCCACTCTAATACTCAGTAATATTTTAAAAAACTTTCCTAGGCCTACTGTTAATTAAATAAAATATCCTGATTCCCAATGCTAGGCCTAACAGTTGTCAATATTAATGTCAGTCCGAATGCTGCCACGCTGGTCTGCACATCCATGCGGGAATCAACATCAAACAGTTTACCAGAATACAGCGACTTTACTGTAACCGTCCATTATCTTTGATTATCTCAGCGTGCAACGTGTCAGCTGTCGCGAGGACATCACCGCCGCCAAGTGAGAATCAGCGCGGCGGAACATTAAAAGTCAAATTTGCCAGCCGCCTCGGCCATGACCGTCCTGTCGATACGTGTCTCGGGGAAGCGGCGTGGGAAAGAAATGACTGTGAAGGACACCGGCGGCTCCCACTCTCAGCGTTCGAATGCTGTCGACAATTGATGGCGTTTGAACGCGTGCGAAAGCGTCAGTGAGAACGCTGCATTAATCTTAGACTGTTGACCGTTACATACGGCAGAGCGTTTTGGGACCGTATATCGTATCATATCGTATCGTGATATTTTGTACAGTATTGTATCGTATCCATCGTTTTCCCCCACGGCCATATCGTGCCATCACTAGAAATAGTCATGACATAAATCTGGACCTGTTACAATGACGAGGAGATCAAGATCAGGGCTCCAAGCAGCTGCCTTTACACCACATGATACAGATCCAACACACTCGATCTGCAACCAAAACAGAACCATTAATAGCTGATAAAGATGAAATTGAGAGGAAGTCTACTTGTTAATGTCACATAAATATGAAATACAGCTAATTTCCACATCATCAGCTTCGTGAAACATGGTAGAAATATCTATGTACTGTTTTTTCCATATAGCCTAGTTTATCACAACGGCGCAAAAACGAGTTACGTCGTGTACAGTCAGCAGCAGAACAAAAGCCACTCCACGCAGGCGCACAGTACAATAGCATTCCAAACTACAAGCAAAGAATATCTACATCTGTACCTCATCTGATGTCACATTCCAGAGGAGAATATCACCAGCAGATGTAATAACACAAAGTGACATTCGATCAAACAGATACTGTGTGGAGATAATATGTATGTGACCATCACTCGACAAGTAACCACTGTCTATCAATGAAACCCGAGATGTCACCTAAAAGTAACATTTTTTATGATTATAACAGCAATCAAATAAACAGCAATAAGAATGGTCCACTTTGTTTATGTTTTTTATGACAAAGTAGAAAGAGTAGGCTAAAGTAATCCCATCAGTCAAGCATTAAGCAACAAACTGATATTTAACAATATGGCAGCAAATGATGGAATTCAAGTTCAATTTCTGTTAATATGATTAGCTATCCAGTTACAAAATCCAGTGGAATGTAACCCACTGACTCAGTATCTTAGCCCATATAAAATGTAATAATCGGTAAATTGCATCCAATAACACAATAATTATCCTCCATTATACGGTCTTACTTTTCAGCAAAGCATATCTGTCAAAGCAAATGCAGTACATCTATATTTTACAAAGTAATTACAGACATGGCAGCTGTGTGCAATATCTGTAATATACTCACTTGGAAATTTGCAGCATGCACACAGCCAGGTTAGAATGGCAGCTGTCTAATAAACATAATGCTGAATGCATTAAGACATACTGTAATCATATAAATGGTCATAATTGAGTTACTGTGTCATGATGCTAATTCTGGGTAGCTGCACATGGCTGACAGCCTCTTAATGGGTACATGTCACTATTCCAGTGGATTCTATCCAGACACTCTGTATCCGATAAAATTTGCAGTTTTTACCATGTAAGGGTGGCATAATATTGTGATCGTCCTAACCCTAACCCTAGCCCCTCTACCCCACTGGGGACTTGCGACCCCAGGCCCCACGACAAACCCCATTCCCAAATTCCGTTAGCAAAGATGCTTTAACACCCCACGACCTCCTACACCCTAGCTAAGTCCCTTACTGTCATAATAGCGTCCACTGGAATAGCGTCTGCCGATACCTCTTAATGCATGAGTACATTTTATGACCAGATCTTTCCATTCTTAAACACCTACAACCAGTTTGGGATAGAGTGAAGATTAGCGGTACTCATAGGAAATGCATAGAAAAAATTCGGCAATCTATTTCGATTTATTTCGTTAATTTGTGTCATTACAAATGGGGGTGGGGTCTGGGG
>Ga0209780_1000758_pt1 | contig 18893 bp, 6 predicted proteins | sample WorMetexBAHAMAS2_FD_187384 | JGI IMG/M metagenome (GOLD analysis project Ga0209780, IMG submission 187384) | Marine gutless worms symbiont microbial communities from Max Planck institute for Marine Microbiology, Germany - Inanidrilus exumae... | ecosystem: Host-associated > Annelida > Digestive...
AAAACATGCAGTTCGTATCCGCATGCTATAACGTAACGTGGACGTGGTCGCTTTGTACAACATAATCAGTTAACAATAAACACCTACTCCTTCGGTCTATAATCAGTCAATGTTACGAGGAAATACGTGTCAAGTCATTTTGTTCGTGTGTGTAAGTTGCCTGTGACGAGTTGGTCGTGTGACGAGTTGACTGGCAGCCGAATGGCTGAGGGTACTGATATAATAGACACACTCGGTGTTCTATATTCTATGGGTTAAGTTTGGTACGACTCATTTGGCTGTAAATATAAACAATTATACCGTGTGGGTCTTATAGACGTTTGTTTAAATATGGAGTCGAAGGATTGCGAAGAACCCGCAACTTTTAAGTCATTGGTAAAGAAAATAATGATATATTGATTCATCACATGGCGAGAATGTTTTAGGATAGGTTGGTGTTATTTGCAGTCCGTACGGACTGCAATTTAGTGCATCCATAGCCCACGTACGTATGGGCGTTAAGCTTCCAGCATAACGCCTACGCGAGAAGCTTTATACCAGCAGTGTTATATCCATATATAACTGTTTATCCGATTATGTAGTTTCTGCAGAAACGATTAACACCTTTAAACGACGCTTACACGCGTGCATCCTTAATTTTTTAAATATAAAATTACTGTTAGCAATATTCTATGGTCACGTGATGTTCAGACTATTGTTGTTGATGTTATTCACACAAAACAACAATTTGACGGATTTAAATGTTTAAATTGGTAATTACACGATTATTAATGTGCTGCAGTACTATTATTTTTTTTACTTTGTGAAGAACGATTTAATCCACTTTGAAAGAATATATTTGTATCCGACTGATTCCATCATGGTCAGCTGTACAGCTACAGTTCAGAAATGAATGTAGCTGTACTTGTATGGCTAGTGCATCCCTATATGTGCAGTCTGCACGGCGATTTTCTATTTCATTCACCAGATGGCGATTCATAACGCAACCAAATTATTACCGCTAAGAAGTCAAACTAAACTGACCCTAACCGTAACACTTAACTCTAACCGACACAGTAACTGTAATATTTTTACGCGCACTTTGTTCACACGTATAAAAGGTTTTATTGCATTTATGAAAGGAATTTTTCGCAAAGGTGCGTAGCAGGGTTCGTGGGTGGGGCAATTTTTTGCACTACCCAGCAATTGCACTACCTGTTTGCTGATGTAGCTGTACTCAGCTCAGAAAACACTAGCGACAAGAAGTCGATAGTTCATACTTTATCATTAAAATATTGTGGAAAATTTCAACCGGTTGAGTAGGGCGAACGAACGTTACAGACAACAGACAGACGACAGATGGACTGGCGATAGCATATAGCAAACGTGAACGTGAGTTCACGTTCGCTAAAAATCACTATATTTGGCTACCCCTCTTGCGTTTAAACCCCCCGACGGAGAGGTTCTTCTGGGACGATCTCCGTAAAATTTTCTGTGGATGTCAACCGATGGCCAAGGTACAAAATGGCGAAGAAATATAGCGGAAAATTTCAACGAGATGTTGCAAATGATACAGATTGCAGAATGGTTAACTTAACTCAATGAGCTTCAACGGACGCAGGTGTTAAACGCCTTTATGTCTGTATCTGTGTAACACTACCATGTATAAAAAAACTATGTTTCCATATTTCATACACAAATCTATCTCCAATTCCGGTTAGGTTGGCCAGTGAAATCTTATTCACATCTTGGTTCGCCCAAAACTAGGGTTAGAACAATACCAAGCTCAGCACCCAATACCCAATACTTTGGCTTCTAACAATACCAGTAGCCTATACCAATACCAGTACCGGCAGTGACATCAGTCATTCTAATAAAGAATACATAAGTACTACTGGCGAGTATAAAGTAGCATTCTCACTGTAGCCATCGACGGCCGTAGCACGCCTGCAATTGAACGTGTACGAACGCAGGGGACGGTCTAAAATTTAGCATTGAAGGCGTGCTGCTTACGACCGTCAACTGCCGTAACATGCACATTATGGACGTAACGCGTGACAATCGTAAGACGCACGTTACAGCGATAATGCGCGTGTTACGGCCGCAGTGAGAATGCTACTTAACCAAGCAGACCCGCGGAGTCGGGGCGAAAGTGACTGGCAAACTGTGGGAATGGAGAGAGCCGCGAAGTGCAAGCATGATGTACTCATCACCTTGCCACTGGTGTCATTCACTCATTTCCGACTCCGCCCGCCGTAGGACAACCCACGCCGCTGACCGACATGCGCCCGCTGAGTAATTCTCGTTTGGCGGCAGTTTATTTATGACTGGCGATTGCTAAAGCTGTCAGCCACTGTCCTGGACGACTGTTTGATGCAGCCAAGATGCGTGGTGCACACACACACACACACACACATGGCGGCATCAAGCAGCTTCAGTTGTTTGAGCGTTGCCGGGAGTGGAGAGATGTGACGCATGACATATTAACTGTTGGTATCGGATTTCACACGTGCACTTTACCCGCACCCCCACCCCTGGTGTTTCTGTAGCACTTCACCAGTGTCTCCCACGATCTGCAGTGAGGCGGTCTGCATAACAGGTGTTGCTTTGTAATCTTATGCTAACTCACGCATAGAACTGCGGCTTATCAGATTGTCGTGGGTGTCCAGACTGCTCCGCAGACTATTGTCTGCCCAGTATTGGGCACGATTACTAAGAAAAGTATTGGGCCAATACCAATACCACCCAATACTGGCAAGTATTGGGCTTGGCCAATACCCAATACCCCAATACCTGTATCATTTGAACCCTACCCAAAACTTGTCTGAGCGTGCCTTGGATGGGTTGACAGTGTTAACATCGACAACACGATTGGGTAGATTTGGTTAGTTGATTGCAAAATCAAAACTGAATGAATGAATGTCTGTTTTACTAATCATGCGATAATATGATGAAAGTATTGTTGACAGGGCATTGTTGATGTTTTGTGTGAATCATGTGAGCATCTTGGCTGGACAGTTCCTTCTAAGATACAGCAAGAGGCAATTCCAGTTGCATTGTCTGGTCGTGATATCATTGGACTTGCTGAAACAGGCTCTGGAAAGACAGCTGCATTTCTCATTCCTATCCTGCAGTCACTGTTGTCTCGTCAACAACGGCTGTTTGCACTGATATTAACACCAACCCGTGAGTTGGCGGTACAGATTCAGCAGCAAGTTGAAGGCCTTGGCACATCAATGGGAGTACAGTGTGGTAGATATCAAGCATTATTTTTTGTTTAATTTTTACTAATCATGTAATTTATCCTTTGCAGTACATGCATTATGATTCTGGTAGGTCAGTTTGGTTCCTTTTGACTGATGTTTTCTTTATTTTTAGATATTATGATGCGTAAATGATTGATAGCTCAAACTGTAAGTTAATGAAGGCAGAATGAATCTTGTTAAAATTGATCGGCTTAAAAATGCAGAAAAGTAAATAACAGTTAATCTATACTGTTAACATCTGGTAAATGTGTATTGACAGATATTGGAAATGTAGATTTAAAATTTTAGTGGCACTCAGCAGCAGTAACTGAAACTGAGTCAGTTCTATTTGGCACTCACTAATGTCTTCACATTGTTACTGCACTTAATATTCCTGGTCTTTCTCAAATAAAGTATCCTGTCCACCATTAATGTTACACTAAATAGCAATCTGACATTGAATGAGCATGCAGGTAAGTGCATGTCAGTCTCTGCAAGCCCTGAAGCATTACACCCTGCAACGTCTGCCTGGCAGGCTGGCACTGACTGCATTCCTGCTAACTTAGTTGTGTATTTAGGTTTAGGTTTTATTGTTGCTGGATTATACATATTCCATCTTATATCGAACATCGTCAGACAGCCTTCACACACTGCAGTCTGCCAGAAACGCACGATAGTTTGAATATGCTTTACAGCTGTAATGGTGTAATGGACAAGGCCAGATTTATCTCATTACCAAAGAAGCCAACAACCAGCCCATCTTCATAATTTGCTTTACCATATAAACCATTTTGCACTTACTGCAATATGGTTTCAATCAATAATAGCTTTAGCCTCTTGCTGAACAAGTGAATTTGGTTGTCATGCAACACTGCTAGTTTGGAATATTATACCTCTCATAGTTCAAAACTACGCCGTCTTTGAATGCCTTCAAATGCCGCATTAAATCTCACCTGTTTACCTATACCTGTTCATCCAACAGGCCACGTCGCTTGCACTTGACATTTATTTTAGGCAGTAATGCATGTGTTCTAAACTCATGTATTAATTTTAATGTATGTCTAAGTTTGTGACTGTTTAGAGTTCCATGTGATAAAAAAACATTATGTGTTCTAATTGGAGCTTGCACTAAATGCAGTGTTTGCTGTTTATTTAGTGGTTATCATTGGAGGTGTTGACATGATGACACAATCACTGCAGCTCGCCAAGAAGCCTCATATTGTCATAGGTATCTACAGTCAATGAAACACGGCAGCATTACATGACTCAGCTTAGTTCATGCTTACTGAGGAGTTTGCCCACTTATTTGAAGAGTATGCTACTTAGTTGACATGTTGGATGTGGATTGGGGAAGTGACTTGGCAGCAATGGCAAGGATCACAAGTGCATGACAAAAGGTTTCATAAGTTCTTGCCTAGACCAATGAGAAGGAATTTCATTGAAACTGAAATTAAAACCGTATATGTCATGTTAATAAGTTGTCTGATGTATGGTAGTCAGATTTGACAGATGAAAATGGAGCATCGGATAAAGTTATAACTGAAATCTGTAGACATGATGAACTGTATATTTGGATTTTCTTAGAAAGAAGGGAATATTGCAGAGCTCAGAGAATTGTTTATATGGGAACCAGCCGGTTTGGCAATGCCTGTGACCAAGTGTTTGAGCAGCAGGTTTAAAGAAGTGTCAATGGATGGTAATAAGTTGGTTCGTCCATAAAATTGTGACTTTTTGCTACTTTGTGATGTAGCTTTTGATGTGGAGCATATAACTGAAGATGGAATTTTTTTTGTAATATAAACACCTAAAAAATCATTATGTGAACAACATGTTTTGTTAATGCTGTGCCATTTAACCATTTTTGTGACTTGTTTGTTAGCAACACCTGGAAGGTTGGTGGATCATTTGGAGAATACAAAGGGATTCAACTTACGTTCCCTGAAATATTTGGTATGTAATGGACAAGTTACTGGTAAAGAAATGTAACAGTAACATTACTAAATTCTGTTAGTGCTTATAAGCAGTTAAAGCTGCATTAGTGCAAACTGTTTGCCAGAAAATTCACGTTACAGAATTGTCTTTTCAGAAAGCGGTATAAACATGCATTACTTTTTGAGTCAGATTGGTATTAATTTAATAAACAAACTTGGGCCATTGACAGAATTATGTGTCATATAGGTTGCAGTACAGATGTGATAGGGCTAACTCCAATGATGACTTCAATATTACCAGCTGTCATTTGTATCAGCTGCGATATTTGTCACATATAGCATGTCATAACATCTGTGTCATCATGAATCACACAAGATAACAGGATGTTTGCAATATGCTGACTAAAAATGTTTTGCGTTGTTTTATAGGTAATGGACGAAGCTGACAGAATTTTGAATATGGACTTTGAGCAGGAAGTAAGTTAAGTTTTCTTAACTTGTTATTGGGCAAGGTTCCATTTGGTTACAGGTTCATTACACTTTGTTTTATTGGACATTATTTATAGTATTTCTTTTAATTTTTACTATATTTTTTGTGTCAATTCAGCATTTCGCTGCCATACGAAATAAACCATCATGGTATATGCTTTATATTGCTGAGTTATAAAGATAAAGAACAAGTGCCCAATGTCATTTGGCAAAAGGCCACATCGCTGGCTTGTCACCCCCTGCAGCTGTGAATGGATTCATCCGATCTTGACCCCACTTCTAATATATGATTCCCTGGACATTCGAGGTTTAGCTTCTAAACGGCATCTTGATCAGTTCAGCCGTTTTTGCACAATACATTTGTGTCACCAACATAGAGACGGACACACAACAGAAGATGGCAACTGACCACTGATTCTTAAACTAGTGCACAATATTTAAATTTGGTTGGGCCGGATTTTTGATATTTCTCCTATTTTTTATGTCATGTGAATTTGAACTTGGCAGAAATGTCACTTGCGAAGAGTCGACCGTCAGTCCCGCTCAGGGCTAATTTTATTACATTTTGCATTGCCTTTCATATCTTCGTTGCAGGTATTCGTAGGCACTTCACTTTTGGTGTGTGGGTGGAACATAGCAAGTCCCAGCCTACAGATGACAAACCATCCCTGAAATTTGCATGGTCACGTCACGTGGCCCATTTTAAATTTTAAGTCTCCTTAAGACATCTCTGGAAGGGCTTAATCCAGAGACTTCAAGTTTGGTGTGCATATTGATCATAGCAAGTCCCAGCCTACGGATGACAAACTGTCCCTGAAAGAAGCATGGTCACTGTCACGTTACCTCTTTAACATTTGGAAAATAAGCGAAAATATCTCGAAAATGATACAAGATAGCCTCATAGTTTCTTTTAAATTCGAATAGGAAGTCGTATGCACTCTGTCAAATGGTTATGTTGCCAATGACCTTGGGTGACCCTAACCACCTTAAACCACTTCAATTTCTACATTTTGCGTTGCCTTATGCATCTTGTTAAATGGTGATCACAAAGACTTCATATTTAATGTACAGGTTGAATGTGCAAGCCACAGCCTGCAGACGACAAACCGTCCATGATAGGGTTGTGGTCAGGTCATGTGACTCATTAAAAAATTTGGGGGCTCCAATGATATCACTGGCATGGCTAAACCTAAAGTCGTCAAATTTTGTACACAGGTATGCTATATCAATTCACAGGATGACATATCACCCACAAAAGGGGCGTGGTTATGGTCACGTGACTATTTTAAAATTTTGCCGTTTGCTGTGATGCAGCGCGTCATGTGGGTTTTTCAGCAACATCTGAGCTACTTGTATATTAATTATATATTATGTAACCTGTGCAGGTTAACAAGATTCTGTCAGTAATACCACGTGAACGTAATACATATCTGTATTCCGCGACGATGACCAAAAAGGTTAGTAAACGTGCAGCACGTTATTAGACAAGAGCTCATTAAGTTGGGAATAGCTGATCGTTGATCACCCACTATAAGCCACGCCCACTGCCGACTTTCATTGCTGTTTCAGGAATGTGTATAGAAACAGTGGCACTGGCGAGCAGAGCTCTGCAAGTGTTGTTGCGGTTGTCAACCGTAGCCATAAACGTAAACTGCCTTACTCATCTGCACATTGCAGCATGAACATAAATTTCTGGATATATGTTGGAATTTCCACTTATTCATGGGGGAGCACTATATCCTCTGCAGGATGTTGCTACTTATCTATCTCGATACTGGTCCCTTTCCATTGGCAGATTCACACCCCAATCTAATATAAAGTAGTTGTCCTCAAAAACCAGAACTCGATCAAAAAAGGTTAGTAAACGTACTGCGCATTATTAGACAAGAGCTCATCAAGCTGGTAATAGCTGACTGTGGATCGCCCACTATCAGCGACGCGTTTTCTATCACCAGTTTGCCAACTTCACAGCTATTCATCGCCATGAACGCCTGCGAAGCCGTGCCGGCCCTCAACCATGCTCGTCCGCCCTGCATCTATGGTTCTTACAGAATGGACTGCAGCTAAACGCAGACAAGCCTGAGGTGGTTAGCTTTGGCACGTCGCACCAACTCCGTGCCGCCATCAACATCCAGACGATCGACGTGGCCGACAGCCGGTTGGCTGTCTCAGACCGGGTCAAGTCACTCGGCGTCACCATCGACTAGCACCTCCGGTTCAACGTAGCGCGAGCGTGTAATTGTCACACTCGCGTAACTGACACATAAGGTCCTGACGACATCGGCACCATCATACCTCAGCGACATCCGATCATCCGCTGCACCGCTACTTATCATCCCATGCACTCGAACTGACATTGCTGGACGTGCATTTTCTGTGGCTGCACCCTCTGTTTGAACTGTCTGCCACCCGCCATCAGACTCTGTGACACCACCACTGCTACTTTCAAGCAACATTTAAAGACACATTTAAAACACATTTGTTTAGTCAGACTTTGCCAAGTGTCATCGAGTGCCTCTGTATGCACTATCTTCTGACTTTATTGGCACCATATAAATTGTATTATTATTAGGTCGACTCCCTTAGCACAATTGCTCACATTTATAAAAGTCGTGTGCAGCAGACAGCCAACTTCTGGGTCAGTGTTGACTGTAGTTGCTTGCCTTCATGAGTCACTGTCAACTGCCCATCGACTGGCGGATGGCAGCTCACAGTTGCGCTGAGTAAATATATTACCAATTGTATTTGCCAGTTTTTGCATTTATCCCGTTACTGCTGTTAGTGATGCAACAAATCTTGATGGATATAATGTTTAGGTTGCTAAGCTGCAGAGAGCATCACTGCGTGATCCTGTCAAGGTGGAAGTGTGCAACAAATATCAGACTGTTGACAAGCTGCTGCAGTTTTATTTGTTTATTCCTGCTCGCGAGAAGGTGTGATTCTTGCTTTCCAGACTATTTCTTACTGTGTTGCTTTAACTACTTTTGGTTCAGTAAATCAGCAAACGTTGTAAGTTTTTGGCACTCACTGCATGCTTAATGAGTATACATTAACAGAATTTCGGTAGATCAGTGCATAAATGCTATTTGACTATTATAGTTTCATATAAGGCAGAATGCATTGTGTTTTGTTGATGGTGTTTATGAGATAGGATGTTCACCTTGTCTACCTACTGAACGAATTGGCTGGAAATTCTTTCATGGTCTTCTGTGATACCTGTGCTAATACTCAGCGGGTTGCATTAATGCTGCGCAATCTTGGATTCACGGCTATTCCACTGCATGGCCAGATGTCACAGGTGCTTGCTGGTTTTCTAAACTGTCACAAAACATAATTTTGTTGTGGTATATTTTCTTCTGCAGTTTTCTTGTCTATTTATGACATAATTCAGATTGTGAAGCACATGGTACACATTTTTTTAGTTTTAAAGCTATCGTATACTTGTTGGTGATCAGAATTTGTAGTTTGGTTTTTGGTAGTTTGATCTTGTGTTTGGTTATTGCTTGAACTTAGTAATCACCGAATAAAATGAATGATATTCCACTAAGCTGCCAATCAGTTTGAAGTACTGTGAATCTCTGATGCTTTAGGTTTTGTGAGATATTCTGGCTGACGTGTCATTCACTTACAAAATGATGAGCAAGATTAGTAGGCTGTGTGGTACAGCACAGCGTCAGTGGCAATAATACTGCACATTAAACCTTTAACAGAAATAAATAATTAAAATAGATGGTATAAAAGCAGTGTTGGCAATATCAGTGTTATTGCTGGCTTTAGAACAAGCGACTGGGAGCTCTAAACAAATTCAAAGCGAAAGATCGGAGCATTCTCATCGCCACTGATGTAGCCAGCCGGTGTGTATTTTTGGTGTATTCTGCGTCTAGTAATGGACGACGTTGGAATATTTTCTTGGTGCAATTTAATGGCATCATGCTGAATGAAATATGCACATTAATTACTATGCTGTCAGAATCACATCTATGCTCTCAGGACATGCATCCATCAGGGCCAGCGCCAAACAAATTGCATTTGACAAGTAGTTTCTCAGACACCTGCATGTAAACCCGATGTGTTGCGTGAGAGAACATTTCTGCTAATGCAATCCCAAAGACAAACAACAAGGCCAAGGTCACAGGGGCAACAGCCAAAACCAGGGACACAAATTTTAGACTTAAGAACTATCACTGTCTATCGCTGCTACATATTCTAGTTGCCTCTCTCATCTTGGTTTGACTCCTTAGGGAACACCACATGTTTGATGCTGGCTCTCTATAGCCAGTGTCCACTTATTAGCTGTAGCTAAGCGTGTGCTCACCATTCTAAATTAACATAGAACTGAATCTGATTATTAATCAATGCATATTTGACCTGCAGTTGTATACTGCAGTAGTTGTTGCCGATGTATACATTAGACCTCTCAGCCGCCGCCATAAGCCACTGATTGGGTCAATAAGCCGCCGCCAGCCGGTTATTTTTGTAGTTGCGCCAGTTTTTCTTCAAGTCGCCACCAGCCGTTTCCTTAGCGGCTTGAACTTGCTTGTTGCAAAATTGGTTATCTTGAGGTAATACTACCTGATGGAGGAATGTCCGTGCATGGCATTAGTTGTACATTTGCGTTGGTCTTATAAGTGGAGGTTATAGATTTAGAAAAACCCATTTGTTCAACAACTCGAGAGACTTTAGGCGTTGTTAACTGCATGGTTGTTACGTAGGCCTATTTATTACGCATACCATATGTTTGGGAAAAAAGGCATAAATATGCATATTTCAGGAGCATATCCAGAAACTGGGTTTAGGGCCACCTCCAGTGTCCATTTCTTGGTGCCATAGCAAGACGCTGATGGCGTCGAGGGGGTGAGGAATGGGGAGCGGGTATCCCCCTCCCCAGCTGACTAGGAGGTCTGGGGAGCATTGTAGGCTCCCATCATAGGCTCCCCGGCCGGGTTTGGGGCGGAGCTCCATCCGAAATTGAATTTAGTAAAATCTGAATGCCAAAGAAACCCATCTGAAGGCACGTATTTAAAACAATTTGTCATGAGTTTTGGGGAGGGCCATGGCCCTTATCCCCCACTCCTTGGATCTGCTTGCCACTGGCATATTTTAATGTATTTTATAATGTGAACGAATTCTATGTTTTTTTGGGAGGAACTTTTACATTTCCAGCCAGATTACCAGCCGAGAATTAACATTTTTTAAAGTTTTATGAATGCTTTTTTGTGTTCACATCAGACTTTATGTTAATATTATGTATTTATTATAAAATCGTACACAAGGTACACATATTATTATTAATTTAAATTAAATAAGCAGCTGCAAAAAGTACAGTTTTGTGTGAGTGGAACTAACAAGTAGGCTACAGGGCAAACTAAGGAGGGCTACTGACTGATATACTAAACAGCAGGCCCTGTAGATGCGCGATGATGTCAGATAACGAAATTTTTAGTGAATTGTAACACATTTTAATGCATTTTATGTCTGAGTAAAAATAATGGGTATGAAGTTATGAGCATACAGAACAACTATGGTTAACTGCTACGTGTCTGGTTTTTGTTTTTCCATTGAAGTCCTCCATCACCCTGTGACTGCATTTGACATTTCTACTATGAAGTAAAACAGTTGTGTGGAAGTCGTGCTGTTCGTGTTGGACGTGTTCATGCTATGAGACCTATTCTGTGTCGATTGGGGCGTAAAACCTTAACTCAGTCAGTCTAGTTTAACTTATTTAATTTGTGCTGATCAAAGGCTGTTAAGTCCATCAGTGAAGCCAATTCGTCTTTTATGCCGTTGTGTTGTGATACTGTGGCCAGTCCAGGCCTATCTGCGGCCAGACAGCTGAATACACTGAATATTGCAAACTCGTTTGTTAGTGTGTATTATAGTTGTTGACCATCATATGAGTTTTTATATTAGATAAGCGACCTGTGACCTAGCCACCAACGAACGAGGAAGTTGTACTTTGTTATATAGTTCATCATATCCGCCGGCTAGCCAGCTGGTTTTATTGAATGGCTAGCCAGCCGATTACACTATGGCTAAGCTGGCTGGTTGGTCAGCCAAGCCACATTTGTAAATGGCGGCGGCTGAGGGGTCTAGTATACATTTTCTGAGAGCTACTGCATAATATTGCCTGCTGTAGGGGCCTAGATATTCCACATGTGGACATAGTCGTCAATCTTGATATTCCAACACACAGCAAAGACTATATTCATCGTGTTGGTCGGACAGCTCGAGCTGGGCGCTCTGGGAAAGCATACACCTTCGTTTCACAGTCAGTACAGTTTCAAATTTGTAGACTTCTTTATGAGTATTTTGTCAGAATAGTTGTTGCTGATGTTGCTATTTACAACCCGTGAATAATTCTACATAAGTTAAGGATGCTGCATACTTGCTTGTCTTTAAACTTTCTTGTTGTCATTTTTGTCTTGTTCATTAAGGTTGACATACCATTTCTGCATAGAACCTGATTTATGCACTTGTTGTGTTGGTGTATTTTAGGTACGATGTAGAACTGTTTCTACGCATCGAGCAATTGCTTGGTCACAAAATTCCAGCATACGAGCCAAATAAAGAAAGTGTAATGGTCATGATGGAGAGAGTAACAGAAGCCCAGAGGATAGCTAAGCTGGTCAGAACAGATGTCTTTAACTTGTTCATTACATTTAATTTCTTCTAAGTTATTACACAAATTCTGTTCTTGCAATTCTTATCATCATAATAGATATATTGGATTATCCAGTAAGTGCAACCCACTTAATTGCATAGGAGCCGTTTAACCAGGCCTTACGCTGTTATCCTGGGTATGCGATTAAGTGCAAATATATCTGCAAGCACCTTCCTGTACATACACACAATTCAGCAATGTATGTGCATGCTGTTACAGCAACAGAGCTATTAATTCATACTCTGGAATTAATATGTTCTTCAGCAACACTAACATGTTAATACTTTGTCTGATGAAGTTAAGTCCATTTGCTTGTGCTTCACTGACACTGATCTTTGGTTGGCAAGAATGACATCTATTGTAGCACCACTTACAGTTCAATTTACCACCTATTTCCCACCCAGCAACTGTTGTGCAACACTGCATGCAGTACTCCCCACAGGTGTGTGCTGTACTGTAGTCAATTGTTATCAGCTTATTAAGCCCCAAAATCTATTCAGATATTACAGAAATCACCCATCTGACTGCAAGCGGCTGCCATGTCTGTCATAATGTTATATTAGAAAGAGACCATAGTTGGAATTGCGAGGCAATGGCATGTATACTAGACCCCTCAGCCGCCGCCATACCGTTTCTAGTCCTGTACGCCGTGTATTGTAGTGGTTTAGCAGTCTTGTACTTAGGCCACTCTAAATAACTCTAATGTAATGCGGGTGGGGGTGGCCCCTCCTGCCGCAAGAGTCTGGGGGTATCACCCCGAAAAATTTTGGTCAGAATCCTGCATTGTGGTTTGTTTTAGATAAGAAAATGTGCTCCTGTCACAGATTATTAGGGGTCGACCATCAGAGATATAGCCTTGACCCTCCACCTCTAATATTGAGGGTCAGCTGACCCCTCGTCACTCTGCGGCTCTGCCGCCACTGATATTGGCATTCAAATAAGCAGAACTATTCAGTAAACTGGTACACAATTAAGCACGCATTTAAAGGAAGGAGTGCATTTCGGTTTTTAACATCATACTCAAATACATGTACATTGGATATGCAGTTAAACAGTAAGTGATTAAGCAGGATGCACTGTATATCATTTCTAACTTGCAAGTTAAACCAGTTAATTAATCACTGGAGCACACTCACCTTAATGTTACACATACAACAGGAAATTATGTTGGTTGGATGGGAGATTAATGTCCCCATTCAGCCCAAAAATAGGCTATATCGGGGACCACATCTTGGGTGGAGATTTAGTTCCGCCAGGTTAAGGATGGTCAATGATACAGTAACCTCCCGACCTCATTGCCTTTTTGTTCAGCGATGACCCAAAATGGGAAAGGATAGAGAGGCTGATTTAAGTTATTACGCTACTACCTACAACAGGGTGGAAACTCACCAACCACCACAAGACTTATTTATCAGCTCAATGTGCTATCTTGTGTAATTGCTGTTCTTCAGTTCCTATGACATATCAGTGCCTAACGACTCTTATTGTATAATATCTTTTCTGTGTTGGTTTGGCTTTGGAATGCCTCCCTTATGTAAAACCCAAAAGAAGCATCCTGGGGACCTCCCACCCATGGTACCAGACCTGCCCCCTATGTACTAGACTGCATATTGTCAGAATTTTTAATAACATGAATGCTGTTCTTTATATAGAGTGGTGTCACCTGTATCGTTAGGAAATGAATGAAGCAGCAAAGAAGAAGGGTTCTGCTGGCAAGAAAAGATCAAGACCCGAGGACGAAGATGACACAGAGGAAGCACTTGGCGTGCGAAAGAAATTGAAGACTAAAACTAAAATTAAAACTGGAAAGAAGAAATCAAAGACACATTAGTTATGTGCATTTACATGAAGAAGACTGTTTGATAATTCACTTAGTTCTTATAATCCTGTGATTAACAGAATTTACCTTGTTCAACAGCAGCAACAACCCACTTAGCTGCTCTTTATCCGGTACAACCCAGGTTAGCCGGTACCAGAAAAATGATCCGTGTATATTAGGAATAATATGCAATTAAAATATTTTTAGCAAATTCGTCGTGTTGCTTTAGTTGATTATTTGTGGACTAAAATGACGTCAGGCTGAACTGTCAGATAATGGTCAGTGTAATGGTAATTGCAAATGAATTGCATATTCAAGCATAACAAAGTTTCAACACATGTACACAGTTAAATACACATTTGGTAGCAGTGTACAGGCCTATCTAAACAGTGGACACAACAAGTTACTAAAGGCAGACTAAAGTTTCATTCACACTGGATGCAGTGCTGCATGGCACCACATGTTGATGCGTTGTAAACTGCAGTATTCGTTCTTTCTAGGTTATCCACTTTCCACAATCAACAATGATAGTAATGGTGAGGACATATGTAACTTCCTATTAGTGATTAATAGTAACTAAGATTCTGCCTTGAATCAATTACAGATGGCAAAATGAAACGACCAAGTGTATATGTAATAAATAAAGTAAATATGGTTTTACTGAGCGACTGGATCGGGCTTTGATCTTGCTTGGCTTAGCTGTCTTCCGAGCACCTCTTGTGTCTTCGGTGTACTTGGTGCTATATGTAGAAAGGTTTTTGATTACATCCTTTTCTTTACCTTTTAGTGTGCTGAGCATGTGAGATTGGCCCTTTACTTGGAAGACTATCATCCTTCAGTGCTATTACACTGTTGGTTGGGTCATCTGACCTGTAAAATCGTCTCCGAAATGACCTATAATGTGTCGAGTGGGACGTTAAACCCTACAATACCATACTGAGCAACTTTGGGCAGAAATTACAAAAAAATCCTTCCACTGCATTATGTTACAGCTAGTCTGCTTACCACGCTATATAGTATGAAAACATTCGTGCAAAAGCAATTTTTCTCATAACATTTTCAGAGTTAACAGCAACAACATATCTGTATGGACAATTACATTTAATTACCATCATTCCATAACACATTCAGGCTTTAATGATGACCACTATAGACGAGTTGACAGTAACTGCTGGCTTGATTTGCATGGAATTTATATGGTAATATTGGCTTAGAACTATGGTGCTGCGGATTAGGATTTAACGGCACTTTCAAACAATCACGGTCACATGGCAGGCACGTTGACATTACAACAATAAATTGTGAAAAATTACATTTTAACGAATGTAAATTTTGAATTGTATATTTCTTTAATATTGAGGACATCTATTAAGTGTGTATGCAAATCGTACATGGAGAATGGTTATTGATCGAAGGATGAGCTGCAGACGTCCACAGGGCAGGGGAAGTGATTTATACCAAAAGTGGCAAGGGGGAGCAAGTGTGTATAAAGTACACATTTTTGCGGACGTCCTTTATAGATGACCCCTTATTGTTGCTCATAGCACAAAAATTTATGAAGTTACGATAAAGACAAGAATTAAGAAACATATAAAACAAGCCTCGGCTGTAACTGATGAACTGCATGACACGCTGTGTCACGCCCATCATTCGTTTTGTAAACAAAGGTAGACGCTCAGTGTGATAAACTGTCGATGGTCATCAGTGGAACATATGTTGCTCAACACTTGCAACAATGGGTGTACCACAGTGAAAACATGCAGAAAACTCAGCTAAGTTCAAGAATTTGGGACAGTTTAAGAGGCAAGTCCTGTATTTATGTATATACCTGAATTCCTTTGTACCATAATGTAGAATAACCAGAGGTAGCTTTTATGCCAAAAAACCACCTCCATATATTCAGCCATTTTGAAGGAAGTCTACAGTCTCCAATTATGATAAGATAGACACACAGTCATAGTATATAATGTGCTAGCACATCATGCAGGTAAATCAGGTTGCAATGGCTGACATCATAGGCATTTTGAACACAACATGTCCATTTGTTGTGTACTAGGAATAAAACAAGGTGTCACCTAATGGACGTAACCATACTGGCCCACCATGGAGTGTCGGCCATCCGACAGCGTTACAGACGACAGACACCAGTGACCGTTACTAGTCTGGCCCCCTACGCTATGTGTAGGTGGGCCAGTAATAAGTTAATTGAAACTAATGTCAGTCTTTAACACACTTCTCATAAATTAAAATTCTAAATTTATCAACTTATCAAGAATGTAAATTAGAAAGACTAAAGATGTCACTGAAATGAAAGTTGGTAATCTGCATGATTCTCAGCAGACAGATACTTTATCGACTTTACAATAACAAAAATTTAGTCGATGTAATTTACTGGCAACAACAGCAACACATTCAGCTATGCAGCAAGTGTTCATTTAGATGTCATAGTATTTTGGAGTTTTAACAGTCCGCGTTCTTGTACATGTTGCAGTCATAATCGACGATGTGCTCTCTTCATCGCTGGCATTTGAGAACTCAGGCGATGTTTCACTTGTTTGCATCTGACCAAACTGTGCACACGTTGCGACTGTCGAAGCCTGATCACTTGAAACATGACCTGTTCATAAAACAACCGTTCACTGAAGCACATGTGCAGTAATACTGAGTTTTCTTGTTATGATACATGGCAATGCATGACATCTTTAACAACAAAAAACTTAACCCATTGCAAACAGTGTGCATCATCAGTGATGTCACGATGGAAGAGCCACTATGTCGATCAATAAGTCATTGTTTTAGTTCACTGGTGCTGTGACTGTTTGTATAAATAATGAATAAATTAAGAAAAAGGTACGTCATAGGGCGTACAGCAGCAGCAATGCTAAGCAAATTCAGAATCACTGCAAATACAAACTGGTAACAATGACAAATATACCAACTTAACATCAGTGATGGTAATGACATGATTAAGGTGTGGTGAGAAATTACACAGGTCAATGCACAAAAAATCCTTCTTGATTGAAACAGTGAAAGAATGACTACAATTGATTTACAGCTTACACAGTTACTGCACAAATAGTTTCAACTTAGTTTTTTTTTATTCACAGTCAGGGTTGGCAAGTCTTTGCCACTGGATGAAAATGGTTATTTCGGTTGGAAAAAATCCTGGCAAAGATAGTTATTTTGCCGGCAAAAACTGTCTTTCCACTACCTGGCAAAAAATAACCGTCAAAATTATTTTTGTTACTGCAAAACAAGTCAGGAATATTGTTCTAGAATGTGATTGTTGCTAACATTGCATTACATTGTCAACTAGACGCGTGGCAAAGCTCAGCATGAGTCCACCCGCCGGATTTTACCGGAAGTGGATTTTGACCATTTCACGACCTCCACAGTCCCACGATGTATCAGCCTGCCACGTTTCAGCACAATCGAGCGATGCACGGCCGAGTTATTGCGATCTTACTGATTTTTCCGCCAGAGGGGGCCTAAACTCCACAACGGATCTCGGAGAGGGGTGCTAGGAACTCTACCAAATGTTTCGTGGACATAGACCCATCATCGATCCTACACGCTATTAAATGGATTTAAGAAATATTGCTTCGTTTTGAAACTAGAAACTACGGCCAAAAATGTTAAAAATCAAGTGAAAATCGAGTCCAAATTTCAAGATTTTTGACCCCTGCAAAAATTAGGGGAGGGTTGGGCGAAATTCTCACGGTGCGTTATCGAGTTCGACCTAGGCCCTAACATGTGGTATAACTTTTATGACGCCCTTCTTGGTAGTCTCGGTGATTAGACGTGGGGTTTTTTAAAGTTTACGCAAAAACAAGGACAGCAGCAAAAACTAAGGCAGCCCGACTACTAACTTACGCCGGACAGCCTAAATCATATGTCGCTCAGAAAATGTGTAGTTTTTTATTGCATTGCGGCCATCGCCTCATCAATTGACGATGTCTATGATATTCTATGTGATTGTGAGTAATCTACAGGTAAACAAGTATAGTTTGGTGACACGATGGAGTCAAGTACATGTAGTTCAGTAACACAGTTGATTCGTTCACAATATGGTTTATGGCTCTCAAATTTTCATTAGCTCAGCTCTCAGCAACGGCATTTTCTGTTGGTGAAATACTCAAAAGCTATAGCATGTTCTGCAATGGACAGTGATAGATTCTAATGGTTCACACTGTTGCAGTAATGAAACTAACTTTTATATAAATAAAACTCAAATGGCATTGGGACATAATGCAAGCTATCGATGGAGTTTAAATCTACTATAGGCCTAAATGACACAAGAACTAATACAAAGTATTGAAGTATAGTAACTTATTGACGAAATGAAATATAAATGCCAGAGTTTTAACCAGTTTGTTCCATCGTCCTGGCAAAAATATTTTTGCCATGGGAAAAATCCAACCCTGTTCAGTGTAGTTTGACCAACGGATACTGGTAACACAACATGACCTCCCTTCCATCCTGTTCTACTCCACTCCTCTTCCCCATCTTCATTCTCCCCATTTCCATTCACCCAAATTTGGCTGTGATCGGTCAAGGGGATAGGTACAGAGGCCCCGGTAATTGTAAAATTGGTCAAATTTGTGGTTTTTGGCCCCACAGGCCACAGTATTTACAGTAAAATATAGCACGGTATATGTAACAAGGTGCACTTAAACTACGTTAAATGTATTATTGTGTGCACACACATCACATTAGCATTGTATAGGCTAGATTAGTGCTGGCTAGCCTAGTATAGGAAATATTGTTAG
>Ga0209780_1000759_pt1 | contig 18893 bp, 12 predicted proteins | sample WorMetexBAHAMAS2_FD_187384 | JGI IMG/M metagenome (GOLD analysis project Ga0209780, IMG submission 187384) | Marine gutless worms symbiont microbial communities from Max Planck institute for Marine Microbiology, Germany - Inanidrilus exumae... | ecosystem: Host-associated > Annelida > Digestive...
CTGTTTGTAGCAAACGATTCGTTAATGTGGCCTGCACAATTTGGCCGAAAACTGGTCTTGGGCACGAGACGTAAATGGCCGAGACCGAGACGAGACCGAGACGTCTGTCTCACGAGAGCGAGACCGAGACGTTGACAATTTTTCTCGAGACGAGACCGAGACGAGACATTAGTACGTCTCGAGACCATCTCGAGACCGAGACGTCGAGACCGAGACCACAACACTGGTGGTGTGTTAGCAATTACTTCTATTCCTGTTACTGATAAACAATTACATGATACGATACATGAAAACAGTCATCATTTTACCACATTACAACAACGCTCCCTTAAGGGCCTCCTTTCCTGGACAACCTGAGTATGCTGGTAGCAGAAAGACAAACAATTCTTGGTTTTAATAAAGCAAGAGATGATGAAGTTCCAGTGGCATAAGCCGGAACATGTGCATATCATTCGCTCCAGACAGGTAACTTCGCCAGCACCTTACCATTCGATTTTTACAGGCCGGATGCTCTTTCTGACGCCCAATCAACAGTGCTAAACCACTGAAGGCAGTTTGTTAGCCTGCACGGCATCGCAATGCCAAAGGGCTTACATTTTACCACTGTGGTTTTTTCTTTCTTTCTTTCTTTCTTTCTTCTTTTTTCGACGCCTAATCTCTGCAGTCACTGAACAGATCTCAACAAAACTTGGGACACATTCACTTCATGACTTCTATTTGAAAAATTTGGTGCGAACTCCCCCGGGCATTTACCCCCATGGGCTGGGGGCGAAAAAACAGTTTTTGGGACCGACTCTGAACTTTGACCGAACATATCTCTGCAATGGAACATGATATCAATAATCGGAAAGAAATTTGTCAATCTACATGGAATCCCCTACATGCCCCCCCCAAACGGCTGAGAACGGTTGGCGAGTTGTTGCCCACTCCCTAAATTTTCGCATTGGGAGACACTGCCAACCTTAATCGCATGGGCGCATGGACGTTATATAACAGAGAGCAGGCAAACTTTGGCACGTGTTGTGTTGTGGCACGAGCTTACAGTCTTCTGAATTCTGGGTGGGCTCACGCTGGGCTTTGCCATGCATCTAGTTATTTAGCTACATTAGTATTCACTAATAACATACTGCTGCAAACAACTTACCTAATTTGCATACCCTTTGTCCAGTGACACATTTCTTTCCGCAGCAGCAGATTGTTCAGAGCATTAGCACACAAGAAGTAGCATAGCTGTGACATACACACAACCAACAGCTAAATATTCCATTACTGTTTTCGTAATTGATTACTGAAGACTTCTGTTAATCAGAGTCACAACATAATATCACCACTTTATACTGCTAATTCCAACAAATTCAAGAACGAGGAAGCACGAAGTAACATTAGTATTAAATTACGAATCAAGTAAAATTAACCTGCTTTAAAAATTGCTTGACTAGATCTTCATCCACTGCATGTGTTACCAGGATATGAGTCACTTCATCAAGCTATGGCACACACAAAATTGACATCACATAAATAACAGTATCTGCAAAAAAGACTGATAAAAAATTAGCCTCGTACGGGACTGGCGGTCGACTCCTACTTATGCCAACTTCAAAGGCACGTGACACAAAAACTAGGACAAAAATGAAAATCCAGCCCCAATAAGCTTTAGGTATTGCCCCATAATTTAAGAATCCGTGGTCACTTGCCAGCCCCCATTATAAATGGGGAGGAGATAGCCTTTGAAAATGGCCGAATTTCCGACTTTCAAGGGCTCGTCACCTTGACCTTGACATTGGATCGGGTTGTACTGCATACTGTCATGCATCACTCGTCGACCTCTACCTACACACTAAATTTCATTGAAATAAAGAAACGTTTTGTGGACGGACGGACGGATGTACGGACGGGCGGATGGACATTTGAGACCCAATTTATTAGGTCAACTCGGATGTGTCGACCTAAAAATCAAAATGACCAACATTACTGGTTGCCAGCTGGGTCCAACGGACCAAATTCTAAGCAACTGAACTATTTATATTATTGATACGCATCCTCAAATACATAGTTATTCTTTACTTATCCATTTTACAGGTATTTCCACAAACAAGCGAGATTTGGACACACCTGTTTACATATTTCTTGGTACATTGCAGAGTTCACATTCAGTAGTTACTTGAGTAATAGTGACAATGGTACAAGAATGAAAAACGCTACTTACAATGGCAATGAGATCATACGGTGTCCGAACCACTTCTGTGGGATTGGATGATGTTCGTCGAAGTCCTAACTGTTTACCCTCTGACAGCCCTGATATTGCTTCATTTTCGAGCAATGCACCAACTACAAGCATAAAAGACACGGTTATTCACCGTGAAGTATCACATCTAGAATGGTTAAGTAAGTAAGTAAGTAAGTGCTCAAAGACAACAACACAACCACTGACTCTTTGTTGAAAGTTTCAAAGTAAATTCATAATAGCAATAACATTTGATTGGTTTGTAAAAAGCATCAACTGTGCATTGCATTATTACTGATCTATGCTTAATGCTCCCAACCAAAGTGGGGAAGCATTAACCGAAGCAGATGTCCATCTAACTGCCTGTCCTATTCCCTGGCTCAAAAATGGTGTGGTTTAGAGCTACGCTTACCGTAGAACACTAATAGCAAAAGCAAACCCCATGCTGGAGGTCCAACCCACCAGTCACAGAAGCCAGCAGTGGCCAAAAGGTACTTGAGGCCAAAAAATTTACATAGTCAGTAAATAACAAATAGCAAATAACAGCCTCAAAATACAGATAAATAATACAGCAGTATCGATGTATTATTCATCACATACCAATCAATGGCTGCAGCCTGGCTTCTGTCAACTTGACAAGTCCTTGATAAATCCAAACGGCAAGGTCAATCAGAATCTGACGGTATTCAGACAAGTCAAAGTTTCGCAGGCAGTGTTCATTCTGTTTTGGCGTATTGCCTTTCTGAAACACCTGCAAACAAGAAATAAGTTATTGAGCATTTTGTTTAAAAATTAAGAAAAAAGTCTTCTACACACAGTGCAAAAATAAAACCACCAGGAGAAATGGACACAGTATCACCGAATGGACAAATGTTACATCTAAGCAGTTACGTCTAAACAATGTAATAGAAGTATTTCAACATTATGATAATAGACAATTTCACAAATACATTTTTGTCACTGTCACATAAAAGCGTAATAAGCACTAGGTACAGGAATACAGCTCAATAAATAATAAACTATACAGCATGTCCAAAAACTCACTCAGAAGAACCCAAACCTTAATCAACCAAAATGAGCAAACAAATATTAAGTCAACTCACCGATAACAGAGACTGACAAACAGATCATATTATATGTAGCTGTTACATGACAAAAGACAGAAGATGACAGCATATGCTGTCCTACCTTTTCTCCACTATACTGCCTTAAGTTGTTCAACAGCCGACAAGTGTTGGCCAACCACATGGCAACAGTCTCAAAGTCATCGTGCTGTTTCTATATCAAACAAGCAAATAATTCACACACTCCGCAACAACAACCATTTTATAGCCATTACAGGTCAACCTGAGTTAGTCGGCACCCACAGTTAAGAACTGGCGGATTTTGCTGCAGCTAATTTTACTGTCTGTGTGCCCTTGCATACGGTAACTAGTGCGTTCATATTAGACAGAGGCTACAGTTATTTTCAACAACATTGCTTATGCCATCTCTGTGTCATATTAATTCACACATCAGTACAGCAAATTACACAAATATAGCCTTAATAGTTTCAAAAAGAATGCACACAATGAACCAGAAAGAGGGCAACTATGCACAAAAGATAATACTGCAAAGACAGTAAGATCCACAGTGTAGAAGCTTATCCGCTTTGTGGCAATTTGAGATGGAGACAGTTAAACCCAATGCAGCCACCGTCTGCCCATCTCCATCAACAGCCACTGCAGTGACTTTAACAGACTAGACAAGCATGCCAGCAGTGCTGGTAGCATGGCTGAGTGTTATGCAGAACTTGCTGCTTGTTCCCAGTTGAGACCGTGGCTAATGTCACTACTCAGAACCATGGCCAGGCTGAGTTGACCTATGGTAGATGGATGTGTATCTACAGATGGTCATCCACCTCAGCTAGATGTAGAGTCACTTTGCTGAAACAAAACGTTGAGCATAATAGTTGTAAAGGGGTGATACCGGATAATGATTTAAGGCGTAATTAATAAATGACCAATATTTTTTTGGTATGTGAAATAGGACGTGCTAAACATATGGCTGTCGTCATATGTTTAGCACGTCCTATTTCACACACCAGAAAAATATTGGTCCTTTATTAATTACGCCTTAAATCATTATCAGGTATCACCCATTTACAACTATTATGCTCCTTCCAGGTGGCGGCGTGGAGTAGTGGTAACGGAGTTGGTCGTATCAACGAAGTTACTCTTATGTCGAGCCCGGTTAGCACTGGGATGGGTGACGTGTCCGGATTCGACTCCCGGAGGCGGCACTTTATTTTGGTATGTAAATAGCCACCCAAGGCCAACTCAGCCTTTCATCCTTTTCGGGTCGATAAACTGAGTAGTGAGCAACTTTATCGGATGTGTGCTGGTCGCACCATCTGGTGACTGCTCACGATGTTAAGCTGGTATGGTTGATTCAATTGCTGTGCCCCATGTGTGGCAGCAATTTAGCCGGCTTAACCCTTCTGTATATAGTGCTGCCCTGCATGGCGGCTGTTGTGTCCCGTCCTGCATGGCGGATGTTAGCATTGTTAATTGCGCGGTATGTCGGCAATTTAATAAACGAACATTATTATTATTATTGTTCTGAGCCAAGACAATGTCATGTGGAGGGAAAGTAAATACTAAAAGGAAGAGGATGGGTGACTGATATCTTGAAAGAATGACCTTGAAAGTTGATCATGTCTAGATTCAATGGAGGAAAGTTCGGCGACAAACAATATGCTAGGATATGGCATGCCCCGAGTAACAGGATAAATGATGACGAGACTGTACCCAGGGGTGACTCGGTTATCTAGTGGTTAGGGAGTTGAACTTGCAACTAGGTAGTCGCAAGTTCTATTCCCGGCCATTGCATTGTCGGGTAACACCTTTAGGCAAGTTGTTCACACCCATGTGTCTCTGTCACCAAGAGGTATAATTTGGTACCAGCGATCGCTGGGGCATAAACAGGTCACACCATGTGATGCAATAGCCCCGTATCCAGTCTTGCACCGTAAGCTGGTGTCTGGCTGAGGGATACAGAAACGGTGATCAGTGACACCCTATCAGCCCATGTGACTCTGGAAGGACTTTACGTTTTACTTTTTACGAGACTCTGCTCAACACAGTGGTAAGCACATTATTTCTTCTCACCTTAATCACTTTTTTGACGCTATTAATGGCACACGTCAGCAGGCTGCGGACCTTTTCGTCGTCATTCATGTGATCCGTGTGTCGCATACACATGAAGAGTATGTACGCAGGTAGACAGGCAGGTGTGTACTTCAGCACCATTGATGGTCTTAACTCTGTGTGCAGACAACAAACGTGTGCTATGCAAAATCATGCAACACTTGATGACTTACGCCTTCATGCAATGAATTACACACAGTGAAAAAAACACCATTTTAATAAGCGTTTTGGGTGATCCTAAACTAGCCGGTTTCTCCTCGGTTTTCTTCCTCCACTATTCGGTTGGTTAGGAGATTAACGTCCCCTTTCAGCACAAAAATTGGCTATATCAGGGACAAGGTCTTGGGTGGAGATTTAGTTCAGCCAGGTTAATGATGACCAACGATACAGTAACCTTCCGAACTCATTGCAGTTTTGTTCAGCAATAACCCAAAATGGGAAAGGATAGGGGAGACTCATTTAAGTTATTATGCTAGCGTCTACAACAGGGTGGAACTAACCAACCATCACAAGACACATGTATCAGTTCAATGTGATATCTTGTATAATTGCTGTTTATCAGTTCCTAACTACTTTTGTTGTATAATATCTTTTTTGTGTTGGGGTTGCTTTGGCATGCTTCTCTTAGGTGAAATCCAAAAGAAGCATCCGGGGGGACCTCCCACCCACGGTACCAGACCAGCCCCTCCACCCCTCTTCCTCCAATTATTCCAGAAGAGAACTTATGACGATTAGTGGCAGTTTTTTTACAGGTCGGACGTTCTTTCTGGCATCCCTCAAGAGCTTCAAAGCACTGCAGAAAACTCATAGCAATGACCCCAACCAGTCGTCTGACATCATCCTTTCTTCATCAACCATCAGACTCCTGACAGCTCTCTGATGCCCGTACCCAGCCACGATAAACTATGCAACAACTGATGACTTGCACAAAGCCATCTTCATTTCACCAGACATGCAGTGAATTTCTCACACGGAAGAATTGTGGATGTAAGTTATAACAATGGTGCCATTTTAGAGTTGTGTGGACTTGGATGGTTATTATGGTTCAGTATTTTGACGCAGTTGCTCGCAAAAATGACTTGTTACTCTGTTTCTACTCGTAACAAGATAAACTTAATATACTTATGTAATTTACTGCAACAATGTGGGTAAAAATATAAGCCAACTAGAAAAGCTCCCATTTAAAGTCACATCAACCACTTTCAGGCTGGTGTTACTTACAGTTTCAAATTGTGGTTTGCTTATCAGCCACGTTCACAGAACTGATTTTCCAATTACCCTTTCACTTTCAGTGAATAAAGCACCATTTTCCTCCTGTGACCTGAACTATGACCTTCACCTATGAACATGACCTAAAAAGGGTTAATGCGAACCACATCGTCAAATATCCAGGTGAACGATCCAGTTATCAACTGGATGCAGACACGCACAAACACAGTCAACCGACTGCTCTATATGGCCATGAAGTGGTGGGGAAAACAACAACTACTACTACTCCAGCTTATGCTAAATCCCCAAAGAAAGGTATTTGAAGATTACTGGAGAAGAAAATTTTTACATCAAGATGCTCTGATCAAGATCCTCTGTCTGATTTTCAAACAGGAGTGTCAGAGAACAGAAAGAGTACAAAGCACCGAATGGCGTTTGAGAACAGCATTTTTTTAAACTGACAAATGTTTATGAATGTTTAACATTTATTAAGTTAAAGTGCACAGCTGCTGATCACAAGAATACGATTCACATTTACCAGCAATGAGATTGTTGACAAGAAGCTGCTCCTCATCCTTGCGGTACTCAAACATGCCGACACATTCACGAGACTCGAGCTGCTTAATAGCCGGCATCGCAGAATCTGCTGCCATCTCACGTTCCAATTCGGCCTGGACGTCGAGCGCTAACAAAACACACACCATTACACCACTATGCTGCAAGTACGACTGACTGAGTTAAGGTTTTACGTCCCACCAAACACCAAAATAGGTCATTTCAGAGACGTTCTTCCCAGCCAATCTCTTGGCTTAGTACTGAAAAACTAAATCAAACACAACAAAAGCAAACATGCACAAAATATACTACAACATAAAATTCACACAACAAACTAAAGCCAGTTTTGGTTGTCTGCAGGTTTTTTTGCGATAGCTGGGACATGTACTTACACAAATACCACAAGCGCCAATGTTTGTAGTGCCATCATCAAAACAGAGACACTGAGAAAGTTGAGCGTGTCCAAGCAATAAATACAAAACAGTGCCATGTTGCAACCAACCAACCAACCTAGCTTTGATCACGAATCTGATGGTATGCATTACTAGGGTTTGTCAACTTTCATCTCACTAAATTCAGGACAGGGGCTTTAGGTTGAGTACCACCTTCTTGTCACTAAAATAACATGGTGAAAACACTAAAGGAAAAAAAGGCACTGACCAAAATCAGTAAAAATTATCAAATGGCCTCAACGTATCTTCACCCTCCACCAGACTCTGGATGTAAAGGACATCATTCCCTGTATGTTGATTCTCAGAGGCCAGTATGCCAGTTTAAGGTCCATGTAGTGTTATTAACAATGATATAACCATCAACATTCAAAGTACAATTAGTTCTTTAAAATGGAATGTGAATACACTGCAACACCCTAATTTGCCTACTTTGTAAACAACAGTTTGCAGTGATAAATTTAGTTGCAATATTTGCATTTTATTTGAATTTCTCGAGCAGCATTAAAATAGAGCAATTTCAGTTTTTTAAAATAAATGACAGATGGTTTTAAGCAGTATCTGACCTTAAACAAATGACGATATCATATTTTTATAAATGTAAACCATAACTGCATGCTCTCAGTATTTTGTATTTGAATTAGTACTTGAAATACTTATTTTGTATTTTAGTTAGACGTAGTGAAGTGTTTGGTACTCTGTTAATCCAGATCGTTTAGTTCAGCAGTGCCCATCTCTGAGTATAAAAACAGCATCATCAACACTCACCTTCATTTCCTTTCAGTCGTCTGGAATACAGTTTGACAGCACGCTTCAGTCTCTGTACTTTCTCTTGCAACGTATCAATCTGCTCACGTAGATCCTGTTGACCAAGAGCATATATAATATTAATAACATGCACAAGGATTAATGTATGGAATAATAATAATATTAAAAATTATTATTACACTGTACTGTTACTACTACAACATTTATTTATAAAGCATACGATCGCCCAAGGGCGCTGTGCTGGCATCATAACTGTCTACTGTCTATAAATTATCAAGATGGCTAAACAAAAATGTCTTCAGTTGTGTTCTGAAATTCAACAGAAATACGAGATGATGGCAGCACTGCAAGCCTATCATTCCACACAGAAGGTCCGCAAATCAGTGATGGAACCAAAACAAAGGGCAAAACCAAGACCGAGACACTGGGTCCCAAGACCAAGACAGTAAATTTCAGGCTACGAGACAAAACCAAGACAGTAACCTTATTCACGTTCAAGACCAATGAGCAGACACAGTGAAGACACATCTCATAACTTGAGCATTTCTGTGGCCTTTATTGCTCCTGCTGTTAGTCCCATTTTGTTTTGTCCGTTTTTAGGACCTGATAATGTAAATTATTTATTGATAAATCTACTTTGATATTATAATGGACAATTGAGCAAAAAATTACCATAGATTTTGACAGCTGCTAAAAATAAAACAATTTCCAGATATTTCACACTAAAAGTAGTCAGTTATTTTTCTTTTATCATGACATCAAAATATTAGAGTCGAAACTTGGAATTAATCTTCATTGTACTGTGTGGTGAACATGCCTCAACAATTCCATGGTCTGTGGTCTCTCTTTTCGAGGATATGGTGTGTACCTGCAACCGCTCTGCACCGTTAAAGTACACATTCTCATAAAGTGGCAATATTGCTGTAAATTTCAACTGGATGGCCAATATTAAGAAACTAAAATTCTTTAACAAAACGACAATTGCCGTTTATCATTTTCTCAGCACACTAATCAACACTGTCAGTGTCAATTGTACTGTCAAGCATTACACTAAAGAAACATCAGCATCTCCATAACAGTTCATCCAACATTCTAGCCTGGTGCAGCCGTATAATAATGCCAGTTTGTAAGAATAAGCGTTCTGCTGGTGCAGAGGTCGCAGGTGCACACCATAAACTCGAAAAGAGAAGCTGCAGACCGTGGAATCGTGGAAGCCATTCAGTTCGTTTATATATTAAGAAATCAGAAAAGTCGTTGACGCCAATAAATTCGACAACGGCACAACATAAATGCATAAGACATAGCAAGGGGTAATAAGCCAATGTGAAATACTCTACAAGTTACTTAATTTGACAAATGCAACCAAGCATTACCAGATTTTCTGCCGCAAGCCGATCAATTTCAAGCTGAATAGTTGCCTCAACCTTGGCCTCCATACTTAAATTCTGCAACAATTCAGCATACACAACGGCTATAATCCTTACAAACTATCTGCATTGACAGAGACCACATACACAGGCTCAAGCTGGTATGTAACATTACACATGACTAAAACCATACAATAAAAATTGCTTAAAAATCAACAATAAATCGTGACACTCAACACACTATAAACTGCATCAGCTAACTTTCTAGTTAAACTACAAAATTAAATCCAGTATACTGAATGAAGCTGATAATTGCATTCTTGACTTCAGTAACAGCACAGAAATTTAAAACATGGTGCCCAATATTAAGTATATAAAAATCAGCTGTTTATTGTTTATTCTGAATTACTTTTTACAGCAGCTTACTTATCTACTAATTTGTAACTTCAATTATATCACTACACTGTGTTAATTTTTGCAAACAGTCGAACATCAAGAGCACAAAATGCAAACAAAGCAATCGAGGATAGCTGACTTCACAGCTGGTGTGCAATCACGTTAATTATGACATCATTATGCAATCTTCACCTCCACAGCCAAACTCTAACTTACTTACTATTATGACTGGTTTTCTGTATACGCCCAATTATGCGAAAACATGATGTCATCCAGAAAAATCTAATGCATTGTTATCACAGGAGGATCATACCACGGCCACAGGTAATATGTACGGAAAATTTTGTGAAGTTTGGATATGTGGTTTTAGAGAAATGCCAGCTGCCATGCATACAGACAGACATACATATACACAGATATGCTGACTGCAATACTTTCCACCCCTCCCGGGGCAAAGCAAAAATTACTTATGTTTGTGAAAAGGCAAATTTCACAGCAAACACTACTAAAAAATGGGACTTCGATGCTGCTGACTTCGATGTCCCATCATCGACATAGACGACTTCACCATCACATACTTGAACCAAGGTGTGACCTCAATTTTTGACCTTCTGACCTCCAAAAGATGTTGATGAGTAGGGGCTAGTGGTTACTGGTTACTGACTGTAAGTTTCAATGAGACTGCTGTTCACGAGGTATTGTAATAACAATATCTGACCGGCCAAATGGAGGAACGACCGGACGTACGGGACAATGGGAAGACATAATGTCTCCGCCGAAACTGTCGCATGGCAAAGACATAAAACCAGACTGTAATGTCACAGCAGGTTTGCTGTATGTGATGTAGGACACCAGCAGATGACAGACGCATAGAAGTGATGATAGCAAAGACGCATGGTCACCATCAGCAAGTGGGTTAAAAGAGAAATGGACGTTTGGCAGCAATACAACAGACTTGAAATGACATTACTGACAAACAAATGGACATGAAGAAGTTAGTTAGTTGGAGTTTAATGTCCCCTTTCAGCACAAATATGGTTACATCAGAGACAAAAGGTGAGGGGTGGAGAGCTATCCCTACCCAGTGAAGGAAGGCCAACAATATATTAACCTCAACCTTGGCCGCCTTTTTGTTCAGTAGCCACACAAAAGGGAAAGGGATCAAGAGGCTCATTTAAATTATTACGCTAGCACCTACAACAGAAGATGACTACTGCACCACAAGACTAAACTAAACCAAATACAACAAAACACCAGAATAAATCTTAACTACCCGGTAAGCAGTACAGTAACACAAAATGAACAGAAGGAACAAAACCCAGGTTCGATCGCCCCCTACGACCTCCAGCCAGAAATAGAGTGGTGACTATTCTGGTAGAAAGGGAAGATGGACATGAAGAAACAACATGTTGGAGTCAGAAACTGGAGAAACACACAGACAGATGGAGACTGCCAGTTTAACAACCTGTCCGATGAGTTTATTCTGTCGTTCTGTTTCCGCCTTCAGTGCATTGATCTGACTCTGCATCTCAGTCTCTCGCACCTCGGACACCTTCTGTAGCTGACGAAGTTCTCTCTCCAGCAGCCTGCCATTGACAACACTATCTACTACATACAGAGAAAAATGTTTGACCATTACTACATGCACAGTATTTGGGTATTCGTTCAAAGACGAACTGATGCCATCAACTTATGGTTATTACTAAAAGACATAGTTCAGTTGGAAGTTCAAATACACATTACAGAAAGAGTGATGTGAATGAATCATCCCTACATTTAAAGTATTTAACTAAATTTAACAACATTTCACTGCACTGAAAATGTAACAGGAAAACAAATTAACAGTCAGCCTAGCATTGCCTAACAAAGCAGTTCTTAATCTTTACCGTATCCATACCCTTGGGTTACAAGAATCAATATGTTGGGGGTATGAGCTGTGATCAAGTAGAATTGAGGCAGATGCACAAGTTGACTCACTGGTTAAACTGGTGCACTAACCTTCATTAACCCCTTCAAAATATGTACACGTGGTCAAAGAATATTGATGAAAGGCCGCATGGCACGTTGTGTTGTTAACAGTGTGACATCAACATTAAACTGGCTGAGGATTGAATTATCCATTGTGCTGCATACACTGCAACAGACATTCCCAATGCTATTCAAAAAGTCTGATAACCCCCACAATTGCCCCTTCCCAGTCTAATACGTGGTTCCTTGGGCCCATCCGAGTCAGCCCCTCCAAATGGCATGTCGATCAGTTCGACAGTTTTTGCAGGGCTGACAAATGTGACCAACCAACAGACAGACAGATAGACAGACAGACAGATACAGTCAGACAGACCACGCCACATGAGACATCTGTAGCAATAGGCCACATCTTATGCCCTGTATGCATGTGAAGCAGCCTAAGAAGAAAACATGCCGCTCTGAGTGCCCTGGTACTACACTGCAATGCACTAATGCAACAGGAGACAATAATTTCGACCGACAGGCCAAGTGGTTGATTGACTAAGTTAAGGTTTTACGTCCCACCCGACACAAAATAAGTATTTTGGAAACGTTCTTCCCAACCAATCTCTTGGCTTAGTACTAAAAAACTAAAACAAACACAATAAAAGCAAACATGCATCCATAACAAAATACACTACAACATAAAATTAACCCCAAAAAACTAAAGCCAGGTTTGGTCGCCTCCTATGACCTCCGGCATGGAAACAGAGAGGGCCTATTATGGTTTTGACACTTCATAAATTTGTCACTTACTTACAAGACTTACATACTTACAGCCCCGGGACCCACACGGGGCAGACAGGCAAAGTGGACATTGGAACATCACGGCCAATCGTTGTGGCATCTGCACTGTGGATAAGCTGAAGAACTCTTGATCTAACAGTTTCAACTGTTTCTAATACTACACAACATACGTCTGCATAGGTGGCGGAACCTATGAGGCACGGAGGCTCAAGCCTCCTCAGAATTTAGGGCCAGGAGCACGCTATGGAGAGTACCTCCCCAGAATTTTTGCTGTTAAATGTTGTTAGATCCCAAGTAAATGCTTTCTGTTGGATTAAAAACACAAAAATCAATCTCGTCAAGCTTACACCGCTCCCCTAGACCCAAGAGCTGGTGGGGAGGGGGCTAGCTCCCAAAGAAGCCCACTCTCTCCTCGGCCCTTTGGGTCTCGCTCCTCCGTGCCTCCTAACTTTTGACTACCTTCCGCCGCCCCTGTGCGTTTGCTAGACAGTCACTAGTAAATTTACAATAACAACAACAATAACAGCAACTGTTTTATGGTCATTACACAAGTCAACCTGCGTTAGCAGGCACCCTAGTTAAGAACTGGAGGATTTTGTTAGAGCAAAGTTTTACTGCAAGCATGCCCCTGCAGAAGGCAACCAGCACATACGGATTAGAAAGAAGACGTTAGAATTCTCCTCAATGGTGTCACCTGCACCATCTCTGTACAATCAATCAATCAATCAACCAATCATGATTTTTAGCGTGGCTCAAATAGTGAACTATTACTGAGACCACGAGCATTCGTGCAGCATGTACAGCATTCCAGTAAATTTATGAGAATTAAAATGTTGCTCGGCCACCTTCATCATCCTCTCTAAAAACAACTGATCGCTCCTTTTGTTATGCCTCACCTTGTCACTGGAATCAGCTCCCTTTGTCTCTTCATCAAACCTCATTCTTGCACCAGTTCCTCCACTTCCGACTCAGCTATTCCTTCACCCATTACTTCCTCCTCTTCCGATTCAAAACTCTGCACATCCACAACTCCCTCTCTCTTTCACTCCCAGCTTAAAACCTACCTCCTCCCCCCGTAGTTTCAATTCTTCCTCCCAAACTGCCTCCACAAACTAGTGCCTGGACCGTTTCTTCCCAGCTACTCGGTTTTGTTTTTATTTTTCTTTAGTTTTTCGTTTCTGGGCCGTGCACTTCACTAAGCTGGCCATCTCGTCAGCTTTTGAGCACAAGTTAATCTACCGTATCTTATCGTTATTGAGCAGAATGCTGACCCATTGAGCTCCATCTGTGTGTGGTACGCCATCTCTAGCTCTCCATCCTCATTCATCAAGTGCGGGTCAATACCATGTGAGTCACTGGGTACGGCGTCATTAGCACCATGGTGTGACGCGAGCAAAGTCCGCAGTCGTGAACACTCATTCTGTCGATGCTTCAACTCGTCGCGCATTGACTCAAAGTTTTCTGTCAACAGTTGACAAACAAAAATGTCTACCTGCAAAATTAACTGCACTTCTCCACAACGCTATTTAACGTCATGAAAATTAAACATGATCATGGTTGCTTACTGGTGTTGGGGAGCTGTTAAAAAAGGTGTCGCATCCCTCCCTTCAGAAGTCTGTGGGTGGATGAAGTATGGACAAGGTCCAGCAGGTGACATTTCGCGTCACTGTTTTGAGTTCCTTTCAACGCTTTGACACTCTTTATTGGGCGACAGGACATCGTGTAAAAACCTGCTTCCATTAACCCCAATAGTTCTCTTCTGGGGAACCAGGCCCAACCTGCAAAAACTTTGTGACTCTGTGAACTTCATGCCTGTAAACAAAAACTGGAAGTATTAGTAGTTTTACCAATAGATTTACTCAAACACATGGGAAGAGTACAAAATTACGTTCTTGAACTCTCACACTATCAGTAATTGTCTGCCTACAACTACATCTACCAAGTAAGCAAACTTCTTTAAGCTCACTCAGCAACATTCAAAATATACGATGTTTCAAAAATCAGACCCTTTAACATCGCTCAGTCTAATGCTGCCAAGTGCCAGTTAAAAATCTGTACCATGTTTGAAGCAGTTGTAGTCAATGTATTTACTGAAGTCAACAATAAGGCATACTGTATTTAATAAAGTAGCATTCAACAGACGTACATACCAATTAACTGACGAGCTGCAATTTTAGTTTTTATTCCTTTGACATCAAACTGAACAGCTCCATCGGCAATTGTCTTCTGAAGTGACGCCAATTCATTCTTTAGATTAAAAGTTTCCATCTCCAATTCTTGTACCTGAAACAAGTCATTACAAACCATCACCAGCCTGATGAGTGCTAACTATAGGCAACCAGTAACCCAGGATAACTTATTCTCCTACTCTAAGCAGAATGGAAAATAAGTACCACCCACGTGGCAGTCGCAGTGCCCTTTGGCCAGAAAGGTAACCATAGGTCTGGCCATGCATCACAGACGCAGTGGTATATAATATCTATCAACAAACTAAGAAGAGAGATGACCACTACAAAACATGGCATCCTTTACTTCTTTTAACCCCTTTGAGTGACAGTTCGGACATGACAATATCGAAACTGCGATTTTTTTATGCAGCACTGAGGCAATCTAGCTGGATACACTTCCTGATGCCACGAATGACACGTGGTTAACAGTAAATCCATCACGTAAGTCCACTGCCACGTGGCTAACACGCTTGCTGTCGAGTTAGTATATCTTTACAAATCCAGAGTAGAGTTTTAAAATGAACAAGCAAGCCCAGCAGCAGTAATTCAATGTATTTCACTGTCTATCTCCATTTTTACGACCGCTGTCCATCAGCTAGTTTTCTTCCTTCACTTGTTTTGGAAGAGAACCCTTCCGAATAAGTGGCACAGGATTTTTCTTCACGGGATTGATGTAAATGCAAATGCACACCGTCCACAATGCTTAGACTCGACTTAACAGTCACCAGCGGCGTGACACGTGGCTAGATGGCACGGGGTTCACACAGTTTTACCTGCCACCCACACGCACGCTTACACCCTTTGCACTGGCTGTCCAACAGTAATTCTACATCTGCACATTGTAAACGCAAAACTTTCTCTCTGAAACCGATGAGTGACAAGGACCCGCAAGGCATCGTAGATCTCCAAGTCCGAATGCTCTCCGCTGCCCTTGAGGACCTCGGCTCTGTAGTCATGTCGATCGAGCTCCATGATGAGTCGTGCCTTGTCCTTCTCGAGGTCCTTGATGCGTGCATGAAGACGTGTCATCAGCGGGATGTCACGCTTGTCCAGCTGCGGTGACTGCTGCGGAGACGGAGCTGGCGACTGCAATTACAAAAACCTTCAGTCAGACATCAATCTGAAATATACAGGGTGGTTCCAAATAACCAGGACACTGGCTACTCTTAGTCCAAAAGATGCCAAGCATTTCCAAGGCAATATGAGGACACGCTTCAGGTGTGACGTGGTCTTTAATGATGGACAAAAGCAGCATATGTCGCTAGACTCAAAACCAAAGTTGATTGGTTGCTTTGAAAGTTGGCAGCCGCACGACGCTAAATCTGCATTCATCACTGAACTGGTTACACTCTAGCAATGGCTATAGTCATTACGACAGATTTTACTTGATTGCGTTATTGATTGAGTTAAGGTTTTACGTCCCTCTCGTCACAAAATAGGTCATTTTGGAGACGTTCTTCCCAGCCAATCTCTTGGCTAAGTACTAAACAAACTAAACCCAACAAAACAAAACCAAGCAATACAAGAAGAAAATAAGCTAAGCTAACATGAAAGAACACGCAAAAGATAAAATCTAAATAAACAGACAAAACAAGAAATCTAAACCTAACTAACATTCAGAGATGTAAAAACTGTTCACGAGTGCATATCATTGTGCACAACTGTCGTACACAACACATCACAGAGCATTTCCGATTATCTTCCCTCTTATCCTCTGTTAAGTTTGATGGCGAAAGAACTCTCAAAATCGGTCAGCACTTGGTGACGTCACTGGTAACAGTGTACTGGCATCTTTAAAAAAACTCCCAGTGACAATAGGCCCATTTTTTAGCCACTCTATATATAAACTTTCCAACAAACTTCGGTAAACGATAACAATGGTTAAGGTTCCATCACAAGACGAGTGCTACTCTAGAATGAAATAATAAAATATGACAAACTACTAAAACCTACCCGGCCTACGCTGGGTGACATTGACTCCACGGACAATTGAGAGCTTCTTGTCACACCACCATGATGTCTCTTCTGAACTGTTCCATAGCCTAAGTCCTGTACGAGCAAATTAGTCAATTTATTGATAAATTACATCTTACCTAATTATATTAAAAACAGAAAAAGTATCTTCACACTTAACATTGCAAATGATTGTAGCTATACCAACTAAAGCAATGTTTTATGCAGTCAGACAGGAAATTCAGCTTAAAATTAAAATTAAGCAGCAAATGGTGATATTACTGCATGTATTTTAGTTGACAGTAACCTGTCTCCTAACGTCTGATGGTTTGGCTTGAAAATCAACTGGCAGCCATTGAATTTTCATCACATAACTGCACAACTCTGGCAGACAGACCGGTTTTGATGTATTTCTGCTGGTGTCGCTACTATTAAAATTTATATAGCAACATTTTGGTTGGAAAAAGTCCAATTTTCAGAGGCATTGAGCAGACTTAAGTCAAGCACTCCATGGGCAAGACTGTGAAATTTGATAAATTGACATAATTTAGTTAAAGTGAAACACTCTGACATTTGTAGTTGATAAACTGAATTAACTGATTTGTAGGTATCACAACATAACGTGGTGAGCAGAGATGAAGAGCAATAAGATTTTGGTGGCAAAGAAACTAAATCTACCGCAACATTTCAGCCATTTAACAACAGCAACTATTCAAAATGTTCCCAGTGGAACCACATATGCAACCACATACAACTTATTGAAATTTGGGTTTAATTTCTGATCTAAAACATGCACTGAAATGGCAGAAGAAACACAAGTAAAATACGCACTCATCAGCCCGTTATAGTAATAGTGCTGGTAATGATTAAAAATTTAATAAATTAAAGTAACATCTTCATTTGCCACTTTATCAATTAAAATCGATTAAAGCCAGTAATTCAAAAGTCACTAGTACACACATTTGCTGTAGCACGTCTGTGCTGCATGCTGCACATAGCATGTCTCTGACATCATAAAACAAGGTGTTGCCCTAACGGGACGTAAGGTACTGGCCAGCCGCGTGCTGCCCCCTGGTGAGTTACGTTGCATATGCGCCGCGTTACAGACGACGACGACAATGCCAGCGACCGTTACTAGCCTGGCCCACCTACACTATTTGTAGGCAAGCCAGTAACAACAAAAGGCAAATCATAATTACTGCCATCGTGAGTTCTATAACTAACATTCAATTACAAAGAAAAATGCTCGCTTTATGTTCCTAAAACAAACTGCATTACATTAACAAAACATACAATTTTGTGCATTACTCAGTAACACTTTGTCAGAATGAAATAAGAAAAGTAAAATTAGATACATAAATTTTACTCATATAAATCAAATTTTTAACGATTGAAAATGCATAATAGCAATACTACCGCTACTACTACTTGCATTTAAAAGACATTTTTCCAAATAAAGCTAGGTCATAGTCAGTTCCCCGACACAATAGCTACACTGTGTCCCAACAAATGCGTCCACCTTATGCTTGTTTGAATAACTCTGTCAAAACGTAACCGATTTTAATGATTTTAATGCTAAAAAAATTAGAAATTAGTCCCATACGGAGACTGACGGTCGACTTCCGCTACGGCAGACTAGGGCCGTCAGACGTGGTTAGGACCAAAGTTCAGAGGTCACGTGACGGAAAACGAGGACGAATTTCAAAAATCTGACCGGTTAAATTTTAGATATTGCCCCCTAATTTAAGAATCCATGGTCACTTGTCAGCCCCCATTATAAATGGGGGAGGAGATAGAGTTCG
>Ga0209780_1000760_pt1 | contig 18892 bp, 17 predicted proteins | sample WorMetexBAHAMAS2_FD_187384 | JGI IMG/M metagenome (GOLD analysis project Ga0209780, IMG submission 187384) | Marine gutless worms symbiont microbial communities from Max Planck institute for Marine Microbiology, Germany - Inanidrilus exumae... | ecosystem: Host-associated > Annelida > Digestive...
ATGTTAACCACACTAACATAGCCTGAATGTCAATGTTAATGTGGTTAACATTGCCTTTTTATGATTTTTGGGGTTTTCGATCCGTCGCCGTTAACACTGTGTATAAACTGCAGTTTTTTACATTTATATTTGCTGTTTTATTACCAGTTTTGAGTAGGCTATTAATAATGTCCATAACTACGACATTTTTTGATTTTTCCAGATAGCGGCCGCCGCCATCTTGGATTATCGAAATTTCAAAATTTTCAAGAGAGTCGAATTGCATCTGCGTGCCAAATTTTGTCAACATCGGTCGAACCTCGGCCAAGATATGGCTATTTTCGGATTTTTTAAGATGGCGGCCGCCGCCATCTTGGATTTTCAAAATTTTAAATTTTTAACGGCCGGAACGGTCAAAGGGGTCGAACTGCACCAGCGTGCCAAATTTTGTGAAAATCGGTTGAACCGCGGACAAAATATGGCGATTTTTTTCACACACGCACTACAAATCCAAGACGGCGGACGGCCGCCATCTTGGATTTGTAGTGCGTGTGTGGGGACCACCCACAAAGGGCGTTTGGTGGTCTTTATCACTGTTCGAAATTCGGTTGGAATCGATGCCGTAGTTTTGATAATATGCACGTTTTTCGATTTCGCGAGTTTGGCTTGAAAACGCCTATTCACGCCCCAAAATTGGGAGTTTTTGGGGTTTTGACCCCCTAAATGGGGAGCAGTGTGAAAAATTCCTAAAAAGGCACATCCTTACGCGAGTCTGCGTCGTATGAGCCATCATGCGTGAAAATCCGTCGACGTGTCTGACCTGTAGGTGAGTTCCTGAAAAAAGGCATAAATAAAAATAATTTTGGTTATATTTCACCCATGTGCCCAGAAGCCCCCCTTGGACGGATATGCACCTAATTTGGCACAGCCGTAGGGGTCGCCGACGTAATCACCTGTGACAAATTTTTTGGTGATCGGTTAAGGGGTGTCGATTCTGTGGGGGTCGAAAATTGCCATTTCCCATTGACTAAGCCAGTGGCCGTTAACACAGGGCTGGCGCTACCGCGCAGCCTGTGATTATGAAAAAAGATTAAAATTTATACATTAAAAATGAATCACAGATAGCCTACATGTACACACACATAATAATAGTACAATAGCAGCTTGTGACACAGAAAGACGGACGGACCCAGGGTGACGACGTGGCATTGCGCTAGCAAATCATCGCGCGGTAAAATGATGCTGTTGCTGTTGATAACAAAACAGTTGAAGCTCGTTGTTTATTGCATCAATGAACGCGGAAAGGTGCACATCTCCACCCGCAGAAAGTCACTGTAGTCTTACTTGATAAAAGCCTATAGAATGTCTTGCGTTTTGTCTGCAGTCGTGTCTGGAAGCGTAGCGCATCCGTTTCCTGAATATACTGAACGCGAACACGTGTTTGCACTGTCGACGGCATTTGGAGACGCTTTCCTAATGCAGGTAAGTTGTACAGGTGTTCGATCAATACTGGGAAGTGCACGGATGTGTTGTACTATTGTAGATTTGTTTTTGTTTCGCAAAGCCTTTATCGATGATGTGCCTACGTTTTACATGACATGACGTTTGTCAATGGTGCTGCAGTGCTGGCTGTATCCCTCCATTGCTTTGACACAACCGCTCGACCTTAAAAATTACCTACAGAACCTCATCTGTTCAATCTCATTGCAGCGCTCTTTATCACTTGTTACTCTTGCTCGCCCACCAACATTATCCTCATTACGATTAAGTGATAAGTTGTTTTTGTGTGCTTCGCCATGTCTTTGGAATCAACTCCATGTTTTCTCCGTCAACCTCATCCCAGTCGGTCCATCTCTGACTCACCTCCTGTTGCATCTGTTACATTATCTGTTTTGTCGATTCACCACTTTCGTTAACTCATCCCTAACTTCCCCACTTTTCACACCCGGCTGAAAACCTTGTTGCTTAATTCTAATAAAGTATCAGTATCAATATCTTAGCGTCGGTTGGGTAATGGAAAATGAATCTTGTCTTTGGGGATGATCCGGCGCCAATTTATCCCAACTGTTTTCTGTCAGTACAGGTGGAAGAATCAACGGACAACCCTGTAGTGTCGCGTGGAAAATAGCGGTTGAGGTTGCGCGCGTGTGGTCTGTTTCAAGGCTGATTCTCAGGCGGAGATGGAGAGCTGGATCGATGCAGTTCACTTGTCGTGCGCGGCGTCGTACGCGCGACATCTCGGTCGAGACGGTACCGCCAAACTACTCCGAGCTGAGATACACAAACTCGAGAACAGCATCGACCTGGTCGGTCATTCCATTCGACGACGCCGCATTACAGTTTTATAGGGCAGCAGAACTGATAACGTTTGGTTACGTTGATATAAATTAGACCTGTGACTTTTATGATCATCGTCATTATCATCATCATCATCATCATCATGCACTAGCGTCTATTGCGCCTGTTACAAATTGAAATTCGAAGAAGCCAGCACTCACAAGAGTGCAAAGACCCACGCCAGCAATATTATTGGGACTTGTGACCTTGACCTTTGACTTTTGACCCCAGAATAAATGGTTTTCCAGGACTTATCGTTGAACATTCCGTGTTTGAGATAACGTGCAGAAAAGCAAACGAAGGTAAAAACCCTACCCCGCAACTGCCGTTGGCTTGGGTAAATAGCTGCATTGTAGAAGTCAGTAGGAGGCTGGTGAAAAGTGTAACTGATCAAAAGTTTTTTTGGATTAAAACTTATGTGTGTCTACTTTGTTCCAATAATTCGTCTGTTTCCAGTCACACCCTTTGTTTCGTTCTAAGTGAGAGTAGATTACAGAATTGATGCTGCTGACAGTAATAGTCGTGATTTGTCTATGTTTATTCTATGATATTGATTAACAACTTGCTACAGATGTGTGTCTGTGTTGTGCACGCGGGTAAACTGTACAAAAACGGCTGAATCGATCGAGATGCCGTTTGGAGGGCTGACTCATGTGGATCCAAGGAACCATGTGTTAGATGGAGTCAAGATCGGACGAATTCATTCACCGCTGTGAGGGTGACAAGAAGGCGATGCGGCCTTTTGCCAAATTGCTCTGAACACTTATTCTAAGTGCTTGCCACTTGACACCCAGACGCTCTTAATTAATGCCACTGGTTACCAGCCCTAAAATTTTTATCCAACAGAAGAAGCAACTGTAGGCTGAGAAATGATCGTGTACAGTATTTAGCCGCGCGACGCTGTGCTGGCATGGTATTAGCTAAAGCCCTGTGTCTGTCTGTCTGTACGTCACAAGTCGGAGTTCTATCAGAATGGCTCAACGGATCGAGCGCGTTTTATGGCACAGAAGCTGCCCTCGACTTATCATAGACTAATTGGGGTGTCTCCAAAAATAACAAACTGTGTTCCAAACTCTGGACTTTGAAAATTTCGCAACTGCACGTCGACTGTAGCAAGTGTTGTCAACTTTGGTGTGATAAACTGGCGACGTTCGTCGGTCACCAGTTTATCACAGTGAGCGCCCACCTTTGTGTACAACACGATGGGCGTGAGGCAGCGCGTCGCGCGGGTCCGTCTGCGGCAGCTGAGAATTGTCATTGCACGTGACCTACGGCAACCTGTGTCATCGACCGACTGAGCCTGAGACTGCTGTGCGTAGGACGTGAAGATGAAGAAGATGGCGTCGATGCAGGTGTACATGGCGTCGGACCCGGCCAGTCGACAGGCGCTCGATCGACAGATGATCAGCTGGGACGAGAACCTCGAGAAACTGCACATTGAACAGTATCAGCTGCGCTGCTACCTGGCCGCTCTGCAGGGCGCCGACCTGCCCACCACCAAGGTACGCCAGCGTCATTTCCGCCGCGTTTTCCGTGCCCTCATTGCCATGTTTGGGCATCAGTTGGCGCCAGCGTACCTAGCCGACAACTGCATACTTATTACTGGCTCGCCTAATGGGCCAGTATTGTTTTGCTCGCGGGCGTCTGTCGTCTGTCGTCGTCTGTAACGCTGCCGGCGAGCGGGTCGGCCGCCGGGCGCATGGCCGGTCGGGCGGTCGACACTGCACGGCAGGCCAGTACGGTTACGCCCCGTTAGGGCGACACCTTGTTTCATTAGCTGTTAGCAGACGACACTTGCGGTCTGCTGATAGACGGATGCTAGTTCTCCGACAAATAAGAACTGTATTCGGCCCTAAAGACTTCACAGTTGCCACTGCAGTCGTTGAAACTCTGCTCGCAGATCTCCGAGTCGCATCGCAGACTGTTGCAACGTTTAAAGGCATATGCCTACTCGTTTTGTCTGAAGCAGCGCATCTGAGACTTTTAGTTATGTGCCACAGAGGTGACCTAATGTGCAAATATGCAAATAACACTAAACTATAGTAGCCTTCTCTCTGTCGGGTCTGCCTGTCTGTCGCTGTCACAGATTAGAAGAAGCCAGCACTCACAAGAGTGCAAAAACCCAACCGGCACTGTTTTTTGTGCCTCGTGACCTTGACTTTTGACTTTTTTACCCCAAAATAAACAGATTTCCAGGACTCATGGTGGAACATTTCTGTGTCAAGTTTGGCGATCCTAGCTGCAGCGGTTTTTGAGATATCGTGCGGAAAACAGAACAAGAGCTCAGCGAATGCTGAGATAAGCGACCGGGTCGAGTTACAATGAATTCAGAGGACACAACAAGTTGGGTACTTTTGGGCCAATCTGCTGACGCCGTTGAACGGGAATTTCGACACCGGCCTTACAACCAGGTGTTCCGCGTATCGGTCGCAAAAAAACGCTGGCGAAAACCATCGGCTCGGGTAACAAGCCGGCTTGAAGTTGCCGTCATTACGCGTCGTCGGTTCATGTCGATGTGCTCTGCGTGCTTAGTCGGTCTTGTCATCGACGTCGAAAGCGACGCGAGCGACTCTGGCGAACCTCGGCGCCGGTGTGGCCGTCAGCGCGTTCCACGCACTGGTCAGTGCACGCATGCCTCTGACGATGACCGGCACTCTGTCGCAGTCCACGAGGTCACAGGGTCAAGGGTCAATGTCAACATTCAAGGCCGACAGTGCTTTCATGCTGCGGCCGAGATCACCTAGACCGTTCAGTGCCATCTCCTCCGGGTTCGTACAGAATTATTAAGTATTATTAGGACGCATTGCATGCACTCATTGCATAAGATGCGGCCTATTGCTACAGACGAAGTAGCGTGGTCTGTATGTCTGTTGGTCATGTGCCCTGCGAAAAAAGGCTGAACGGATCGAAATGCCGATTGGAGGGCAGACTCGGTTGGGCCCAATGAACCATGTATTAGATGGGGGTCGATATCCCCCACGAGAATGGGCTATTGTGGCGGTTGTCCGGCCCATTGAAAACCATTGGGAGTCAGTGCTATGACAGAGACGCAGCAAAAAGATAATAACGGCGACTGCGGGACTGCGGGCGATTTGAGCTGATTTGTCTATTCCTGTTTTTTCAATGCATATCTTAATATTTTCGTAGTTTACAGCAGAAATATATTTGTATTTGTGGCAGGTTTATGGCTGCGTTTAGCACATAGCATGTGTGCAACGGTCTGGCGTTTGTCCATCTGTCTGTTCCATGACGGCGAAAAACTCCACGCACGGAAAAACCGGCGGTCTGTCTGTCGCGTGTGGTTAATATCAAGCGGTAGCAGTAGTGGACGCGGAGAAGTGACGCAAGGAAAACCCTGTGTTGTTAGCATGGCTAGTGTGGCGGGGCATTGCAGCAGAGAAAACCCAGCGTGTCTTACGTATGCAGACAGCGGCAATATTACGGTCTGACTGAAGACCGACACAGACTTGTTAATGTTGTAGGGGAGGCGTGGAAGAAGACATGGAGAACGTAGACCAGGCGTCTTCCGGTGACAAGCTAGTTACGGTGTACTTGCCGGATAATCAGGTACTGCGTGGTTTACTGTGTTCATATCGTGGCGATGCCGGAAAGTTTGTGGAAGCGACATTGAAAACTCCCCTTTCATCACGAGTTCGGTGATGGATGAAGAAAGGATAAGGCCAGTCGGGTGATTTTCTCCGGTCGGGTCAGCGTTGGTTTTTGGTGAGACGGTTGCATCAGATCTAGGCAAACTGCTTTATATCAGATCCGCCCACGAAAAGGAAGACCTCCCTTGAAGTGCGTTGTTGGACTTAGAAAATTTTCGGCTGGCTTTTACTTATTTAGTGTTTCAAATTCAGGTCTGCGTTTTAGCCGCGGTCGGCCATCTTAACACATGCTGTCCTCTTGTTACGCTAGCCGCGTCTAGTGGAAAGCATAATTTAAAGGCCTGGCGTCCGTCCATCTGTCTGTCTGTCCCGTCGACATACTCACAGTGACTCACCAGGGGGCAGCATGCGACTCGGTCAGCGTAAATTTCGGTTTGACAATAAGCAGGATCGACATACTTGTTAACATTGCCACAAAAATGTTCTGATGTCAGAGTATCGCCGCTGCCATAACCGACAGAACGACAGTACAGGATCTGCTCGAGTTCGTCTGCAGTTGCTGTCATCTTAACCCTTCCGTTTACTTCATTCGCTTCAACCTGCCTTCAAACAACGCCGGGTCCTGCGACAGCTTCAAGATTCCTGACAAAACAACGGTCGTGTGTAGTGAGGTAGGCGTGGTCGCTGCATGCTTGTTTTGTTACCCAGCACTATAGGAAGTAGCCTACTACTGCTGCCTGTTATCCACACATGGCGATAGGCAAGGTGTGGATATATCGGTTACTGTTTGTTTTTTTTGTTACGGATATCTCCGCCGAGGATAAAGCTAGCGGCGTCAAATTTTGCACGGCGGTATCGGCGTCCAAGGCAGGGAATTTCCCATTTTTGTGAACTTTGCTCCCCCAGAAGCCCAAAATCGGTCGGCGAATCGGCCAGCGCGCGCACTGAACTATAAATATAACTGGAAGGAGCCTAGCCTAGCCTGCAGGTCTAGGCTGACTGAAGTTAGAGCGACGTTCTGTTTATAGTACCGTAGAGATGCGACGACGTAAATGTCACGCTAGAGATGCGCCGTTCGTGGAATATCGCGCAGCGTGTGGACGTAGATGGGCATGTGTGGATAGAGGTCAGTCCCCACTGACGTACTTGTGCTGATCGTTTATTTCAATAGGCATAACCTTATCCCAGTTCCTCCTCCATCTCTGACTCATCTCTTCCTGCGCCTGTCACATCACTCTCGTCATCCATAAATCTCTGACAATTATTTCTGTTTCACTTTTGTGTCACGTAATGTAATGATCACTAGTTTGGCTAAATGTGAAACACAAGTTTGCTCTTCATGCTTACTGCAGGCATACACAGCACGTTATATCAGTGATATTTTCATTACTGGTAATTAGAATTAGAATTAAAATTATTGAATTTGCTTAATGAAATTAGAAACTAGGAATTATGTAATATTTCAAGAATGTTAAGTAATTAGAATTAGAAATCAGAACAGTATAATTAAAATAGTAATCAAATTAGGAATTTTCGAAGTAAAATATTTACACATTGCATTTTTCCTCAGCAGACTATTCCAGTATAAAAGCCCATATAGTGTTTTTGTACTTGTCCTCCCACTGTGTGATCGGTCATCCGGCTATTACGTCCGGAATGCTGCAATACCTCCGTCATCACTTTGAGTCGATATTGCAGTCAACTGCAGAAGAATTCAATCCCTTACTAGCAGCGGCATGCCTACTTAATCCAACAGTGTCGGCCGTACTTATGGAGCCTGACTGACCAAGCTACCCTTCTGCATGCAGCAAAGATGTACATCATCAGCGAGTGTGAATGTGTAGCAGGCTCTGCAGAGTCAGTACCCACTGATGGAGATCACATGTCTTCACCTGCTCTGTGCCGTTTCCGCCGTTTTTTGGCATCAAAGATGAAGACCCAAGAGCGCACTGCAACATCAGCATCTCCCAGTGAAGATGCAGTGTTGACGCAGATCTCCAGCTACCTGACTGATGTCGCCGGTTCTGGTTTTGCTGTCACTGGATTGGATTTCTGGGCGAGTAGTCGGGCACCGTACAGTATTATTCTGCCACTGGCTGAAGATCTGCTTGCTGCCGCAGCATCGCAGGCTTATGTGAAGCGGATTTTTTCATTGTACGGCCTGCTGATTTCTGGGCTTTCCTGGGATTTCCTGAAGCTGAACGAACACATTTGCTAACTGTAGGCTCAAATGATTATCTGAGTACTCATAGCTATTATGACTTACCGTGAAAGTGACGAATATGGTGACTGTGAACAATGCATACAGCAACAATGTTATTAAAGTATTATAATTGTGGTGGAGATTAACTATTAGAATTAGAAATGGAAAATAATATGGAAATGAAATAGAAATTAGAAAATATTTTGGCAAGTAAAATTAAATTAGAATTAGAAATTTTTGGTTAAGTGTAATTAAAAGTAGAAGAAAAATTAGTCCGGTAAAGTAAAAGGTTGTGTCTGACGCTGTGTCCATCGTGTAGGAGTACCAGGGCATAGAACTGTGCGCCAAGCTGCTGTTCCAAACGGAGTTGATTCGGACGAGGCGTGATCAAGAGTTTGGCTTCACGGTCGAGGCGAAGGTGGCCGACAGTTCGTTCCAGTCCGATGAGCTGTGTGTCTTTGTCAGTGACGTCGCTAAGGGTGGACCCGTTGCACAGAAGAAAGGTGCGCCAGCAAGTGATGTATCTGTCAGTATGGCGAAGGTGGCGCTGCGGTAGGGCGTTGGACTTCCGACTGACAGGTCGCGGTTTCAAATCCCAGCCGGTTCGCTTTCACGTAGCGTAGGTAAAACTCAGCCTTGCATCCCTCCGGGGTCGCTAAATCGAATACCTGCTTCGGCTGGCGGTAAAGGCGGGATTCTTGACGTCGGTCTCAAGTACATGTACTATATCAGTGCAGTATGGCAGTATAACGCCGCATTCACACGCGATCCGGCGCCTCATATTTGCATATTATAAACTTATGTTAATATATGCTAAATATATGCAAAAATGGTTGACGATAACAACACATGTGACTCGATTGCTGCTAATACACAGATAGCCTAGTTTACTGTGCATGCCAGTCATGGGCAAACGTTAACTGCTAAAAATCACTTTTATTGAAACTATTCATTACGTTATCTCTCACGTCATGTACAAATTTGACCACGTGCACGATGGACGGTGTCCCATTGGCTGCCGATCGTGCGGCTTGTTGCGGCGTATTGCGACATATTGTGACGAAAATATGCAACATGCCGCACGGCGTCTCACGGCACCGGATCCGGTGTGAACACAGCTTTATTTTAATGTACTAATGAACGTTTATGTGTCATTCAAATTATGATGCTTTACATACGTTCAAGTCTTCCCTAAGCATGATACTGAAAAGTAAAAACATTGAAAACAAACAAGAAAACTGACGAGATGAGCATTCTTAGCCGCACCGACTAGCGATCTCGACCAAACAACGTTATCTGACGTCCGACTCTTGCCGCCACCTGGCGAACTGTACGAAACATACGTGTCGTTTTTGATTCTGGCCTGTTCCATGCGTTATACGGAAACAACGTCATCCACAAAACCGGAAGTACATAACATGTCGCACTGCCGTTAGAGGAGGACCGAGCCACGGTCACAGATAACATAGACAGAAAATTTCGTGAAATTTGGACGTGTGGTTTGTGAGATACTCAAGGGGACAGACAAACAAACATACGGACACGCTAATGACAATACTTTGCACGCTACGCGTGGGGCGAAGTGGCAATACGTTGGCCGTGACGCAAAGCGTCGCGCGGTTCGTCTGCAAGAGTTGAGACCTAGTTGTCGTCCGGGGTGCGGTGCTAGGTCTGCAGGTCGGCGACGAGCTGCTGGTACTGAACGGACTGGTCATCAGTCAGCTGGACATGGTCTACGTCGAGGCGCTACTGGACGAGCTGGACGCCATCAGCCTGACGGTCCGCTCTTGTCGCACCGTTGACCGTGCCTGTCCAGCGCTGTCCAGTCCGCCATCAGACGAACTCGCCGACACGCCGTCGACCCAACCGATGTGGATGCAACCTTCCGGTAAACAGACCACACCCGGTAATTTTTCTACACCCCCTGCGGGTGCGAAATTGCCCACCCTAAACTTCGCTAACTCCCACCCTGAAATAAACGATTCCAGTCCGCTTTTCCGAAGGGTTACTATTCCGATTTTCTGCTATTCCGACGGTCCAATCCCTAACCCTAACCCTAAACCTCAAACCTTAACCTAACCCGTACTAACTCTAACCCCTAGTAGCCCAAACCTTAAACCTAAACCTAAACCCTAACTCTAACCCTAAGCCTACATCTTAACTCTTGCTAACCACAACCCGTTCGGACTGTTGGAATAGCGGCCTTTCAAAATAGCGGGCCATGTACTTGAACTGAACTTCGGAAGGAGAAATCCACACAGATGGGGTAGGAGGAATAAATAACAGAGGGGAAAAGATTGAGGTCAACCTGATCTGTCCAAATTCCCACAAAGTTATTGACTGCACTTGTTTTACCGTACATTACTGGTTAGCTGTATGAGGAGCTGGTGTGCTGTCGTGTGGGAAGTGGGTAAGTAAGTAAATCGTGGCCTGCAGTTGTATCAAAGAAGTGCTACAGCAGCGCCGGATGATGTTTATCGTTGCCTGAAGAGATGCGTTATGTGGTTTTTGTTGAAAGTGTTCAGCGACGGCAAACAGTTCCATACTGCGGGCCCAAGAAAAGCAGAACTCCATTGTCCGATTGACATCCATAGGCCTACTGGTGGTAGTTGCCAACTACTATGCAGTAGTTGGATGCAGACCGTAACAGTGGCCGATCTGAGACGCTTTCCAGAGCTCCTTTAGACATACCACAGCAACACGATGAACGCATATAAGGACAGCGGTTTTGAAAATAACTGCAGCATCGTAGAAGTAGAAGTGCATGAACGCTCGTGTGCATTCGTGATGTACTAAATGGCCTGTTCAATGCGACGGTGAAATGTGCTAAGTCCGGAAGGAGAAATGATGGAAATGATACGTAGGCTGAAAGCAGCCACAGATTTTACAATAATAGCTTCAAAGCGGTAAGCTGATGTAGAGTTAGGCTGTGTAGTTACGAGAAATAAGCGGCCATGTACGATACAGCGTGTCAACTGCTGTTTGCAGACGTGTCACTCTTTCTACCGCCAACGTATTCCAGTGTTGTCAGCAACGGTCACGTGATACAGGTGATCGACTGATTTGCAAATTGACACGTAATGCAGTATGTGTAATGTAACACGCCATTGAGTACCGCCATTGTGTTCTAAAGTTCAGCATACGTGTAGACCTATATCATATATCACTTTTGGCTAGCACATGTGGCAATTTCGTGTTTAGTCGAGTTGTATTTAGATTGGTTTATCTGTGCCGCGTCATATAGGCCCTAATTCTTCCGCTTTTGTTAGCAGTTCCTCTCACTTTGGTGCAGTTTATGCCAACGACCGTCTTTGATCGTGTTCACTTCTAATCAACTCAAGTGTTTTAATCACGGTACTCGGCGTTGCATTCTCTGTGGCATTGTTAAGTCTCTTACCTGCACGGCGCTGAATCGCTCATCTGCACAGTAATGTGCGCGCTCGTCCATTTCGTGACAGCGCCCTTCCGATAAACGTCTTTCCGGGAAACATCCATTCCGGGAAAGTGACTTTCTGGGAAACGTCTGTAAACTCTTTCGTGTAGATCAAAACGTTCACAAAAAAAGTTTATGCTTTCAATCAATCAATCAATTTATTGCAGATTATCGTTGTCGTATGTACTGCAGGTGCATTTTTTCGAATTTGCGACATTCGTTTGCAGGAATGTGAAACGGGCGCCGTGGAATTGCCGAAAATGCTGAGTGATTCTCAAAGAATATGCAAAGTTATCGTGGAATTGATCGAGACTGAGAGACAGTACGTTCGCGTAAGTGAATTAGCCGAATTTGCCCAATTTTTGTCGTTCGTTTCAGTAACTGCTGCAAAACGTCTTCTTTCCAGGAATTTTTTTATAAACTTGTGTACGGGTAACTTAATGGAACTCGATTTGAGTTACTTGCATTTTTCCTAATTAAAATTTCCCGTGGATTTCGTATAAATCTTTCAATGCATTTTCTTGATGTCTATTGACAGGATATAAACTGTTTGATCGACTGGTACCTGGAACCGTTGAAAGAAGAGACTTTCCTGTCGGTTGAAGACATCGAACGACTGTTTGGCAACATTCAGGAAATTGTACAGTTTCAGAAGCAGTTTCTGCAGAGCCTGGAGCAAGCCGTCGAGCAGGAAGCTCCGGCCGCTGTGGATTCTGACGATGCAGCTCGTTTTAAGGTCTCAGCTTAGCCTACCGTTTTCAGGCCTCATGCATGCATCGCGTGGATGCGGCCTATTTCTACAGCTGTGACACGTCTGTCGGTCACACGGATGTGCCCTGCAATGACGGCTGAAGCGATCGAGATGCCGTTTTGGGGCTGACTCAAGTGGGCCTAGGGAATCATATATTAGATGGGGGTCGAGATCCCTCACAGAAAAAGGCAATTTCGGGGAGTCGTCCGGCCCATTGAAAAGTATGGAGAGTGTGCTGCGGTTTAAATGGCAGAAGAAATCATTCCATCGTCAATAACGATCGGGTGTACAATTTTATGTCTTCACCACCCGACAGTGTTGACGAAGGCGTTATGTTTTCGTGCTGTTCGTCCGCCGCGTTCGTCCGTTCGTTCATCCGTACGTCCCGACAGATCTTGTTACCACGATATCTCATGAACGGCTTGGGCAATCTCGATGAAACTTACGGAGAATATTCAGTAGCCCTACTGATGACCTAGTTAGGTTTTGGTGGTTATGGGTCAAGGTCACAGCAGGCCGTCGAGGTGGTGAAGGCATCCACGTCGACGCTGGGGCGTCAAAGTTGATGAACATAGCAAGATATGCTACTGCAATGGATAAATGTACTGCAATGTGATGCTGTGTTCTCTGTTCCTGTGTAAATTCACACTGCTGATAGACGTGTTTATTTTTATTGATGTTTAGAAAACGTTGCTGTCGCTCGGCAGTGCATTTTTGTACTACGCGCATCACTTCAAGCTGTACAGCTCCTTTTGTGCCAGTCATTCGAAGGCTCAGAAACTGCTAATATCAGGTAATATTTTGTATGTGCTGCAAATCTAAAATATTTAATTTATTTGGTTAACAAAGTTTCAGCGTTTCAATCCCTGTGAACTTAAGCACGGAGAATATTTTAAAGGAATATTCGTTATTTTTAGTTGACCGTGGTAAAGGTTCGGCTTATCCTACAGGTTGTGTGTCTGTGTGTGACGTTGGTGTCTTGTGGCGAGAAGCCTGCACGAATCGAGTTGGATTTTGGCGTGAGGGTTACCACTCAGGACGGACAGCTACTGTGTATTGCATATGGTGGTCCAGTTCCACCCGTGGAAAGAAAGACCTCTCGCGAAGGTGGGGATGTTGGACATGGAAAATCTTCGACTCTAGCTACGAAACGGTCGGCTATCTTAGCACTGTTGTTGAGCCGTTGTTACTGATCGTCGGCAGTTGTTGGTCGATCGTTTCAGAGTCGAACGTCGCCCTGCAGGAGTTCCTGCGGTCACACAATCCAAACCAGCAGCACTCGGAGACGCTCGAGTCGTTTCTCATCAAGCCGATCCAGCGCATCCTCAAGTATCCGCTGCTGCTGCGGCAACTGACCGAGTTGACTGATCCCAGTAGCAGTGAACACGCCCATCTTCGAGGTTCGTCTTGTCTTCCCACAATGCATCGTCACTGTGACGCTGGCCGCGTCCAGCAGAGAGCGTAATGTAACGGTCTGGACGATCTGGCGTCGGTCCGTCTCTGCGTCTGTCTGTCTGTCCTGTCGGCATACTGACCGTGATCACCAGGGGGCAGCATGCGACGCGGCCAGCGTACATTACGATAAGGATGACCGACATACTTGTTTGACCTCCAAGTCAAGAACTGCGTAAAATAGTCAATAAATTTGTTTTTGCGTCGTTTATATATGTTTGGCGGTATTTTGACAACACTGATGAGCATTTGTTTACATTATCTACAGACTTCTTCAGCTGAATCTTTCTCAATTTTGTAATTCTATGTGTAATTTATTACTGCCCACTTTAATGGTCCAGGCAGAGCTATGTTTATGCTGAGTGTGTATGTCTGTGTGTCTGTGCCTCTGCGTTTCGAACTAATTGACCTTTGACATAGATATTTGGCATGCTAGGCACCTTCACGTTATCTAGGTCAGGGTTTGAAGGACATGGTTGTAGAACAAAGTTCAAGGTCAAGGGTTTAAAATGTTCTTTTTGGCTATGGATGCACATTACGACGTGATGTATGTTTGGTTTTTATTGTTGAGTTCTGCCCAAGTAGCTCAGTTGTTAACGCATTCGGCAGCCGTGTGCAGTGGTGCCTAGGTCAGAGCTAAGTCTGGAAGCGTTCGCTTTCCATTTCAAATAATTCTGATGCACACGATGAACAGGGAGATAATCCCGGGCAGGAAAAATGGTTCGACGGTGTCCTTTATAATCTGTAATCGTTGCTGACACCTTGATTAGCAGCGTCAAGGGTTGTTAGCCGCGCCGGCGTGGGCCGAAGCTGAAAGGCCTGGCTGGCCATGAACTGGTGTGAATACATAGCACCAGTCAGGGCTAGCCAGGCGGTAGGCCACGTCTAGAGGGGGCGCTATAAATGCCCGACAAGCTGCTAACTGCCTACTTAACCTTCCATACCCTACACGTCACGCACACACAAACACACACACTTACTCATCTACCCCTCCTCTCCCTAGTCATGCGCACTGGACCGATATAAGGTCTCAGCGCTGAGGTCTAGAGTAGGCTAGACCTCTGCCGGCAATAACGAGTTCTTTGTGCGTAAGTGGTCGGTGCCACCTCGAGTGAGGGCTTTCTAGTTGTAACGTAACATTTATTAATATTTATTCTAGGTGATTTTTATTTTGTTTTGCTCTTGCGTGTGTGGTCACTTTATTGCATCTTAATGTAATTACTGATTTCACTTTGTTTAGATTGTTGACTTTTGTTGTATTAATCTACCATTATCCCCCACAGATTCTGTTCCAGAACATTTGGAGGAAGAAACGCCAGCGTGAACTGACTAACTGATGTTCATGCGTAAAAGGACCAGTAAAATATAGGCGGTGGCCACTTGTGCTCCAGTGCCCAAGTAAACCTACTATACTACTGCAGGGCTTAAAAATAGAGGATTTTCGTTCAATTAAAGTGAAAATTGGCTACTCAATTCCAATCCAATCTAAATTTGACTCTTTTACTAACTTACTTCAAGTTAGCGTCTTTGCATCTTTGCAGGTTTGCATCTTTGCTGTATTCGTTATGCATCACTTGCAGAGCATGCCGACCATTAAGCTAGACGATGTCAAAAGTCTCATATTTTTTCATTTTGTGAGAAATGATAAACGTTTTGGGTTTAAGCGTACCGTGAATACATATTCAAACAGAATGTATAAGCATTTCTGCTTTGTGTATGAATCAGTAGCCTTGCTTTTCCAGTCTCGTTTTCAACTATGTCGTTCGTCGTGTGTGACAGAGGCTTTGCACGGCATGGAAGCAGTCGCTGAACATATCAACGAAATGCAGAAGATCTACGAAGAATACGGCAGAACATTCGACGAGCTTGTCAAACAGTACCGAAATTTTTATCCACACTCAAAGGTTCTAGCACTGACGTCTCTGTGTTGTACTGTCTCTCTCCTGATAAGTTTATGTGTGAATTTATAAAATAATAGCCTTGAATGAGTCAGCGAGAACGGCCTAACGTTTCACTCGACCGCCAAAATGAACAAGTGATCAAAGAATTTTGACGAACGGCCGCATCGCATGTCGTGCCGCTGTTGAGGATTGAATGATCCCTTTTGCTGCGTACAGCGCAGCAGAGACTCCTTGTGCTTTTCAGTGGGCCAGACAACTCCAAAAATTGCCCATTTCTCTGGGGTGGGGGATCTTGACGCCCATCTTATACACGGTTCATTGGCCAACACGAGTCAGCCTGCCCCCAAACGGCATCTCGATCTGTTCAGCCGTTTTTGTACAGTACGTCAGTGTGACCAACACACAGACAGACAGACACACGCTACATGTGACATCTGTCGCTATACATGCGATGCGGCCTAAAAACCAATCAACGGCCCGGAGCCGAAAAATGAAGGCCGATGTACCTGTGCTGGCGTAACAACAATGTGCCGATTTCAGTGTATCGAGGCGGGAGGTATGCACCCCACCGAGTGCCGTTCTGTTTGGCACTGTGCTGGTTGGTGTGTGTTGTTAGGTGGTCGACTTGAACGTCGGCGAGCTGCAGATGTACGGCACAGTCAACTGGCTCAACGCCAGCGACGACCTCGGCAAGATGAAGAAAGGCACCGAGCTGTTGACCCTGCTCTTCATCTTCAAGACTGGAGTCGTATTGATGGCCCAGGAACGCGTCAAGGGCAAGCGCAAGCCCCGGGTGTGACGGCGTCTTAACATTTTCGTTTGATTTGATTTAACAGAAAAGACAGTCGGGCCGAAATGTACGCTGGCCGCGTCACGTGCTGCCCCTGGTGAGTCACGATGAGTATGCAGACGGGACAGACAGACAGACGGACAAACGGACGGACGCCAGACCGTTACATTACGCCTTCCACTAGATGGGACCAGCTTAATTAATGAGCTGAAGGTAACTGACATATAGTACAATACAAAATAAGTTCTAGTGCCCAGTCATACATGAAAACAGATCGACGGTGCATTACAAAATGTCAGTGATAGTTTAAGAACTAAAAGCGGTGCTAAAACTAGAGAAATACGCGGTCGTATCGACATGCAGACTCACGCCGGGAGAATATAAGCTTTGATTGCAGTTGTTACCACTTGATAAAAATACTGAGCAAGTAGAAAAATGTGCAGTGGTATCGACATGCACACTCACGTTGCCGCGCATCCCTCCCGGCCCATCCCCATCGCGAAAGTTAAAACAGCTCAAGCCGTTTTCCTTTTAGAGTGCAGACAAACAGACAGAGAAAAAAAACAGACAGACTCGAATGAACGCCCTACCAACACCGGCGGCTGTACAGCCAGCGTGGGTAAAGATATGTCTTAAGTGCTCGTCGGAATGCGGCCTGATCGTCGATGAGCCTTATAGTAGCAGGAAGACTGTTCCAAACATCCGGCCGGCAGATCGAGAAAGCACGTCTGCCGAACTGCATTCTTAACCGACAGACAACGGCAAATCAAATCAAATCAAATTTATTCGCCATAAGTGAAGTGCACTGCCTCTTGGCCGCTACTCATTTCCCGCCCCGCTAAGGGTAGGAGGCTGAGTTGTCCTGAGTGGCTGATTACACACCAAAAAAGTATACCCATCTCACCAGCCAACGTCAGAGGCTGTGTTTGATTGACTGAGTTTATTGAGTTAAGGCTTTACGTCCCACCCGACACAAAATAGGTCATTTCAGAGACGTTCTTCTCAGACAGTCTTTTGGCTTAGTACTGAAAAACTAAATATAACACAACAAAATTTGCATCCGTAACAGAATATGCTCCGGCACAAACTAAACACAAAATAAAGGCAGATTTGGTTGCCTCTTACGACCTCTGGGCTCTGGCCTGTAAACGGAACGGGTCTATACATAGATCGACAGTGACGTAATTTCTTCAATTTTATCTATGCATGATGTTCTGGCCGCCATGGTGTAGGGCAAGGAAATGTATACATTTTATAGCATTAAACAGTCAGATGGCCGAGATGGCGCTAGTACTAAGCTTTTCTTAAAGCTATCGATTCAATTTTGTTTAAATATCGTGACAAATGGTTACCAGTTAACTTCTCGAAGTACGATTACTTGCCCAACAACATAGAGATCGTAGATTACTGGGACGTCACTTTATTCTATCTGTTCTTAAGAAAGTAAATAAAGAAGTAAGGAAGGAAGTAAGTAGACGATATGGCGCCAGAATTAACAAATGAATCGTGGCGCATTAAAACCCCGGAGCCCGTATAACGAGTTGTGTTTGAAATGTGAACGTGACGCTATAGCCGGTGTCTGGACGGCCTAACTCTCAGGGCGCCGACAGCCCTGAGCCGGCCAGGTTCAAGACGATCATTCCGGTCGACCAGCTGCAGGTGCGAATGGTCGCCAGCGACGCGCACGAGTGTCACGGCATCTGGGAGATGATCCAGTGCGCCGCCGACGTGCACGCTCCGCCTGAAAAGGTCTTCCAGTTTGCCAGGTAGGTTCGTTCAAAGGTAGCGTGATTAGCCGGCTGCGCTGTCACGTAGCAGACTTGAGTTAAATTGTGCACTCCGTTAATTGTGAACATGTGTTGAGACGTTGCCATTGAACAACTTTATTCACCTCGAGAGGTAGCATACAGTAAATAATATAACAACAATATAAACAAAAAAGACAAAACAGACAGAACAGAAAAGAGAAGCTGAGCAACGTGAGCAACGAGCAATGTGACGAAAATGATGATGACGATGATGGCAGAAGCTGCCAAGTATCACACAATAAAGCGGCAACAAGCTAAGTAAATGAGATCATATCAATTTCTGCCTGTGCAACAAGGCTGAATAATTCGCACAATTCATTGTGCAAACTTACCAGCTTGTGCAGGAACGTAGCTTTCCCTTTTTTCTAATTAAAGTAGCTGTGGAGTAAAAACCGAAATAATTTTAACATTCCGTTACAATATCGCTTGATCTAGTTTTGAAAATTTTCATCAGAATTCTCGTAACAGGAAACTGAAGCGATTTTTCAAGCGAGCGATTAACAGGGCAGGCTTAGACTGCGTACAACAGAATCGGGATGCATTTAGACTTTATTAAGTGCATTACAACATCCGCAGATGCTATCCTGCCAATTTTACCAAAGATTGCATTAAAACTTCTGTAGAAAGATT
>Ga0209780_1000762_pt1 | contig 18890 bp, 8 predicted proteins | sample WorMetexBAHAMAS2_FD_187384 | JGI IMG/M metagenome (GOLD analysis project Ga0209780, IMG submission 187384) | Marine gutless worms symbiont microbial communities from Max Planck institute for Marine Microbiology, Germany - Inanidrilus exumae... | ecosystem: Host-associated > Annelida > Digestive...
ACGATATGCAGAGAGAAATACGATCTATGTTTGTCCGTTGCAATGTTCTAATACGAAAATTCAGTAACTGTTCTTTACGTGTTAAAGTGAAACTTTTTCAATCGTACTGCATGTGTTTTTATGACATCGCGTTGTGGTCTTCGTATCATGCCAGTAGTATGTGTAAATTTCGCTCATGTTACAACAAGTTTTAAAGTTATTTTTTGGGTATAAAAAGTATGACAGTACTACTAAGACCTTACTTGAAACTGGACTACCAAGTTTTGATACTGTGTGTGCAAACGCCTGTTTTAATTTTCACTCTAGATGGTCACAATGTAACAACTCAGTGGTCACTATGCTACGTGCGTGTTCGTTTTATTAACTGTTTTGTGAACTCTTTGGCATTTTAGGTTTTGGTTTTATATGTGTATGTGTATAGTCTATCTGTTGTATATATCTGTCCGTTCTACTTTTTATGGGCCACGTGCCTGAAATAAAGAATGAATGAATGAATGAATGAATGAATTTTCAGATCCGTTGCGGTAATAAGTCATACGGGAGCCCATGTCGTGATCTTTAAAGTAGAGCTGCTGCTGTTGAGTAGTTTACTACTGGAGTACTTGATCGAGTACCGTACCGAGTACCCCAGAGGGCTATCTGTTAGAAGAGGGGACCCTATTACTGTATCTAAATTAAGCGTCGTGCAGCCATAGGTGTCAGCCAATGGTTATGGGTAAAATGCGGGGGTGCAGGGATGCGGGTGTGACAATGGGTAAATCGTGGGGTAAAAGTTCAGGGGTTAACCCATACGCTAATTACTGCTGCTAAAACTAACTCTGACACTAGCTTTGCTAACCCTAACCCTAACCTTACTAACTCTACTTATCACCTCCCCACACTTTCAGATGTAAAAGTAGTTGACTTGTATCCCAAATTGTACCCATTGCCACATTGCCATTCAAATGGACCACCAAAGGAGATACCACTTTCGCTGATAACCGTTGAATCAGTGCCGATCTGCAAAAACAGATCAGTGCTGATTCAGTAATGGTTCAGCATCAGTACCAAGATCGGTTTGAACTCTGTTGAGGTCGCACCTTTCTCAGAAGATAGGATAAGGCAAAAAGTCCTGCCTAACCAGTTTATTGATATATGTTCAATATGTAACTAATCACACGTTTATCCACGTATGGAATTAGCCATCCTGCATGCATTTTGTAAGCATTAACTGTGTTGCAACTTTTAAGCGTCACTTGAAAACTATATTGTTCACTGAGGCGTACAGTGTATCACTGTGACATTATCTTTCATTAATTCGTCATTTTTACTTTACAGCCATATTTACATTGTTCAGCGCTACTTTCCATTTTGTAAGTGGCGCTTTACAAATCTCGATTGTGATTGTGATTCACCATAGTGTTGTTACGGTGGCAGGAATTTGCAACTTGGTCGGTGGCGGTGTTTTTCTTGACATGCCACTGTGGTGGCAGTGCCGGTGGCAGTGGCGAATATCAGTCGGTGTCAAGGCTATGGTTGTTAATTGGAAACAGATGAAACAGGTGGATGTCGCGGCTTCCAGATCCATATCGTTCCGGCTGTCTTGGAATGCGCTAATTGCTCACTGCATGCGACGGTAGGGGGTGCACTAAGTGAGACCATTGCAACAAACACTGCAAAACACCTCGATGGCGGTGTTGGTTCAGTGGTAGCCAACCACCGCAGTGTCGGTGAAAGTTCGGTGGTTGTAACAACACTAATTCACCAGATGGCGTCGCCCGAGCAAGATGGCGCGCACATCTGGATCAGCTGACTACTCATCTGTCGACCCCGAAAGGATGAAAGGCTGAGTCGGCCTAGTTGGCTGACCTTATAGCAGATGGTTTACCCACATAAGTGGTCACCCATCAGCTACAGGTCAAGCGCGGGACAGGGAAAGTTTGCCAGCCAAAGACTGGCATTCTACCATTGTGTCATGCAGCCAATGGGAGCTGGCAACTGACCATGGATTCTTAAACTATGGCGCAATATCTAAATTTGATCAGGCCAGATTTTCAATATATGGCTTAGTTTTTGTGTCACGTGACTTTGAACTTGACTGAAACGTCCATTGTGAAGAGTTGACCGTCAGTCCCGTATGAGGCTAATTTAATTTTATAATGCTCTTCATTGTTGTCTAAAAACTGGAACAAAAGCTCTTTTGCTTGCGAAACCTGCTTCATCGTTCGTTACATATACAGGGCTACAACTTGTCTGCGAGATGTTCTGATTGAACGTGGTAAAGAACGCTGCTTAAACAAAGACCTAAGTGTGGATGTTCATTTGTGTTCAGGATCAGGTTGTTAGGGATGCACGTGGTGGTGGTATGCAACCGGATAATCTACACGACTTCAATCCCTTTTCCAGTGAGCAGACACAAACAAAGGTTGGTGTCAGCGTTATACCGAACTGTATTTGAATCGTCAACATTTTGCTGTCCAGAAGGAATTTAATACTACCCGAATGTCTAAAGTTACCTGCCTGAATATCTGCGAATAAGTTACCTGCATTACTGTGTAAGTGCCAGTTGGCAGGTTTATGTTCCGAATCAGAAATACCGTAGAACAATTTTAGTGTGGTCAGAATGTATTGATATATGCAGTTGTAACTTTCATTACACTTGTGAACGGTGTCAATATGCTGGGATACATCGGACTTGGAATTGTTGACGTGATATACGTGACTGAAAGTGAAGCAGAGGCCTCGTAGAGTAAGACAGCAACCTGACTTATGGTCACTTGCGGGCTGACCGCCTGTACACCGGGATCAGCTCCGGGCCCAACGCTCGGTAATGAGTATGGGAAGCGTTTACCTTTTTGCTGTCATTGGAGAGCTTGCATAGAGGGTGTGGCCTCCCTTCCCAGAAATATTAAAGTGGATGCATTTAACTTTACAAGTGTAGTTGTGCAAGATTCACTGCTGTGGTCCACGTGATAGGCTGGTACTAAGCACCCTCACCATTTCACTGCTGGCTTAAAATCAACCTGTTTGCAAATCCTTCCACTCTTAGCCTACTTTTTTAGACTTCCTTCATGGACTAGGAATTTGACGAGGTCTTCTATGCTGAATGATTTTTACTGCATGACACTGTGCCAGAAACGTATTTTCATACAACCAACACTGCATGATAGCCTAGTGACTCTAGTTTTGTGATGACAAGCGTCTTTGTGATATTTGTGCCACTGATTCTGGTATTTTGCTTGGACTAAACGGCCGTTTTGTATTTGTATTTGTATTCCTATGGAGTCAAAGTCAACAGGAGCACCAAATACACGTGAGTTAGGAAAAAGTTGTGACTTTCAACAGATAGCTTGATGTCTTGAAAATGGTACAAGATAGAGACAGTTACAATGGAAAACTAATAGGAAGTCATACATGGCCTATCAAATGGCACCAATACCAATGATGATCTTGAGTGATTTTGAAGGTCATCTTAATTGTTCGAGACATTTCTAACTCCAATACCTTGGAAAATATTGCATGTATTTACTAGAATATGTTTAGATATGAATTATAAAGCATAAATGGTTAGTAATTTCACGTTTCAACTGTCATATCAAAAATAAGAGGGCTTCTCCGGGTCAACAGCAGTCACGCACAGAAGTTGTTTCTACAGATCGCTAATAGGAATTGATCTATGATCTGTCTCAACATAGCCTATCAAATTGCTCCATTTCTGATCACCTTCAATGATTTTTAAGTTTCGAGGCCATTCAACTATTGCAAGTCTTATAAAATTGTGATTTTTTCATACAGTTGTGCAGTAAGAACAAGAATTTCAACTGACACAGCGTGTGTCTTGCAGTCCGTGTGCAACAGTTGAACTAGTTAATTTGAGTTCTTTTCTCATTGATACATACCTCTGGCTGTGGCTACCTGTCAGCTGCCGTAGGCCTATATCAAATGAATTCATATTACATCATATTATGGTACAGAGACGGTGTCGATAATGCCATTGAGGAGAACTCTCTTTAATCCATGTGGTGCACTTAAGTAACGTAAAGTAGGCCTCATTACTGGCCTGCCTACACATAGTAATGTTTTGCACACTGTGTGTCTGTTGTCGTCTGTCGTCATCTTCTGTGGTCTGTCGTCGGCGTCTGTAACATTCCACGGCACAACGTAACTCACCCGGGGGCAGCACACAGTGGGCCAGTAGTGTTACGTTTTGTCAGGGCGACACTTTGTTCGTGAATAGCTGCTCATCTCCAAGGCGCTGAACTATGGCACATGTTGACACAGAATCGCAAAGATATTCCTTTCACCCACGCGTTTATCCACAAGTGGAATGAGCCATACCTGCCTTTACTTCGCAGCGACAGAGCTTCACAGCCCTTTGGCCGGTAATCGTTTCCCATCCCGCTAAGGGTAGGAGGCTGAGTTAGCCTGGGTGGCTGATCACATACTGAGATTGTACATCCGTGAAACAAAATGGTTATCCATCTCCGTACTAACTGGGCTTGTCATAGAGTAACTTCACTTATGTGACCATCAGCAAGGGCATATAGGCATCAAAGCTTTGCTGCAACAAAATACTCCAGTTCTTAACTGGGGACGATGGCTAATACGTGTTGACTTATATAACAGTTGTTGTTTAGTGTATCATGTCACATCCTGTTTAGCACTAATTAGTGTGACGACGATAATAATTATCTTAATTATCCACACATGCCGATATGCAAGGTGTGGATATATGAGTTACTGCCTTTTGTATGTGTGTTTGTACGGTTACGGATTTCTGTGCCGAGGATAAAGCTAGCGGCGTCAAATTTTGCACGGCGGTTTAGCGGCGTCCAAGGCAGGGAATCTCCCATTTTTGTGAACTTTGCTCCCCAGAAGCCCAAAATTGGACGAACTGGCGAGCGCGTGCACTGAACTATAAAGAGAACTGGATGGAACCTAGCCTAGCCTGCCGGCCTATGCTGACCTAAGTCTGAGCGACGTTCTATTTATAGTTCAGTGAGCGCGCGGGCCAGCTGTTGTCTACGACATGTGGATGTAGGATGGGCATGTGTGGATATATGTCAGTCCCACTGACGTACTTGTGTAATTAATAACAAAACTGCACGTGTCTGTGTTAGATACAGCAGCCGGCCGTACTGCCTGAATCAAGCGTGCACCCATCGCCTTACTCCACACAGTCAGCGACCCATGATGCTGGGACGGAGGATATAAGACGTAGACAGGAAGAACTGGAGAGGAAGGCGGCGGAGCTGGAACGTCGAGAACGGGCAATGCAGCAGACTGTGCAGGGACAACGTGAGTTGGATTATGCACTTGTCAGCATTTATCAACTACTTAGTTTTTTTACCGTGCGACGCTGTGCTAACGCGGTATATGCAAGATCGCCATACTGACATACAAGGTTTTGCACGGGACAGCGCCACGGTACCTTGGACCACTCGACCGAGTAGCAGATCTTCACGGTCGGCGGGCACTCCGCTCTGCCAGCTCCAGTCGCCTTGTGGTGCCGATGTTCCAACTATCTACAGTCGGCAGTCGGGCATTCAACGTTTCTGGACCACGGATCTGGAATAAGCTGCCCGAAGAAGTTGTTTCGGCGCCGACATTTTCAAGTTTCCGGCGCCGACTTAAACCGTTCCTCTTTCAGCAGTCATATCCTGATATCGTCATCTAACTGTACATTTGACACACTATAGTGGTCCTTGTGGTGATGTTTATCACTTAGGCCACTCTAAAAATTACTGAACTGAACTGAACTGATGCTGTCGTCATGTGTCTGTCTGTTTGTCCGTCCATCTGTCCGTCTGTCACAAGCCAGTATTGTACCAAAACCGTGTCTAAACGTAGGATCACGCAAACGATGCCGTACGTTAGCCCAGGTATTCTAGTTTTCTGATGCCAAAGATCTTGGCAAAATTTCAACGGGGTCACCCCAACGGGGGCATCTAATAGACGTGGGGTAAGTTAAAATCAGCAAATTTCGACCACTATTTCACCATATCCCAGAAACGTTGCCAGATGGGGACACAGTTACTATGAAATGCTAATAGGAACTTGTTTGCGCTCTGTCGAGTGGCAATATTTGCACTTTTCCAGTGACTTTGGGTGACCCCCAACTACCTCAAACTACCCCATTTCCGCCAGTCCAGCACTGAACAGATTGAGCTCGTATTTGGCACAGAGGCGGCTTCTTTCGGCTTATTCTACACTGTGTTAGGAGGTAATTCAGGTATCTCCAAAACTAAGCTTACTTTCCTCTAGAACTTACGCCCAATCTCTGGACGTAGAAAACTTTGCAACTGCAATCGTCTCAGGTGCTGTCAACTTAGGTGGACTGTTAGTGTGATAAACTGTTGATGGTCATTGGTCACTAGTTTATCACACTGACCATCTGTTTCTGTTATTGTGTCCATGGTAACTAACACTTTTAGCAGTTAAATTGACGTCTATGTATTACAGAATTTACCGTGCATAAGTTAAATGACATCAACACTTAATGTTGTTTGTTATTGACAGTAAAACAGCCTAAAGTTTTCTTTCACACCTGAAACCTGTATTTGATGCCTGCATTTGTATTGCTATGATCGTAATCATGTATTCACTGTGATTTCTTTTGTTTTCTACCACAAATTGACCAAGATTGTTTCATTTTTTGGCAGCAAAAAGTTTAAAGCCTATCAGTATTGATTATACTGATGATGATTTATTGTTTATCCGACAGTATAGCCTCGTTTGTGCTTGTCATTCAGGTACAATCAACAACTTTCCACCTCTGCCTTCTTTCTGTCCGGTCAAACCGTGCTTCTACCAGGATTTTGTGCTCGAAATTCCCGCCGAATTTCAGCGCATTGTCAAAGCCGGTTACTACATATGGATTGGTATGATGTGCAGTATTGACATCTTTAATACAAACGGAGTAAAATTTACACATGATACTATCGAAATTAACGTTAAGATATTTGCCTGCAGTAAAACGTAACTTCTAAATACAGTACATAGCTGTTCCAGTCCAATAGATCACTACCTAAGCATAGCTGTGGTGTACCAAATGCTGTACAGAATGACTTGCTTGTATTCAATTTCAGTACCTGTCCCTACAGTAGTGTTAAAAAGTTCATGTAACATGTATTTTATGCCTTTGCCATCCGACAATGTCGGAGAAGGCATTTTGTTTGCCGGCTGTCCGTCCGCCGCATTTGTTTGTTCGGACAGATCTTGTTACCACGGTATCTCATGAACGGCTTAAGCAATCTCAGTGAAACTTACAGGTAATATTCTCTACTGATAACCTGGTTAGATTTCGGAGGTCAGGGTCACAGCAGGCCATTCAGATCAAATATTGTGACCACCATATCTCATGAACTACTTGAGTAATCTAGATTAAACTTACAGGTAATAACCACCAGCCGCTACTGATGAGTTAGTTAGTTAGTTGAAGTTTAACGTACTTTTTCACCACAAATATGGCTATGTCAGAGACAAAAGGTCAGGGGTGGAGAGCTATCCCTACCCAGTGAAGGAACGCCAGCGATATATTAACCTGAACCCTGGCCGCCTTTTTGTTCAGCAGCCACCCAAAAAGGGAAAGGGATCGAGAGGCTCATTCAAATTATTACACTAGTGTCTACAACAGGGAAAGACAACTATCACATCGCAAGACTAAACTAAAACAAATACAACAAAACACCAGAATAAATCTTAAATACGCAATACAGATAACACAAAATGAATGGAATAAAGTAAACCCAGGTTCGATCGCCTCCTACGATCTCCGGCCTGGAAATGGAGTGGGGCTATTCTGGTAGAAAGGGAAGGGATGGACAAAAGAAGAAAATAGGTAATTGAATAAGAAAAGGAAAAAGGGAAAAAGTAAAAAACACAAAAGATGAGGAAGTGTATGGACAGGGAAAGAAAAAAGGGAAAGGGGCTCCCCGGCCCCACGTGGGGCCCCCTACTGATGGCTGGTTAGATTTTGGAGGTAAAAGGTCAAGGTCACACCAGGCCGTCCGCAAAGTCATCCGCATTGACACTTGGGCATCAGAATCTATCTTCTACTTTAAAACTTTCAGCGAGGCTGATAACAAAATTCTGCAGTCAGCACAAGCATATCTGCTAACAAGGATACAATTAACACAGCAGCATAGATCACAGGATGCGATATTGATGGTGATATGACTCACAAACGTGTGTGATTTGCAGCGTATTCTGTGCTGTTGTTTCTGAACGTGCTCGGTTCGCTGGCACATTTTATTGGCTGCATCACCAGCAGCGAATCTACGTCGTCATCCGGAGTAACGTTCGGCCTTTCCATCGTCTACTTTATCCTCTTCATCCCGTGCTCCTTTGTCTGCTGGTATCGCCCGCTCTACAAAGCTTTCAGGTGCGACTCGGTCACTGCAATCGCACGAGTGCTAGAACTACACCGTGTTTCATATTATTGGCTATACGTTGAGGAATAGTTGTCTGATTTTAATAATTTTTGACACCAAAATTCCTCACATAATTTGACATCGCATGAGAGCTTAGTTGTCCACCTCACCTAACTAATGTGTCTACACTGCCTTGTAAAACTTATCGCACGAGTTTTGTCGCCATACATTACAAACACGCCTTGTTTTGTGACAAAAGGTTACGTTCCACAATTTATTAAATGTGAAAATGTGAAAATGTTCACTAACATATACAGGAAATGTTGATTTGCTGCTGTTATTTCATTAGGTGTCACTGTTTGCAGTACGTTTTACACAAAATGCGTTATAACGCTTCACAACGGCTGCATGTGACTGAAAGAGTCAAAGAACACTGAAAACAGCCACGGCAAATGTTATAAGCAAAAACGACTAAAATAATATTTATTCAGTTTCAGTTGTTAATTTTTCTATTTTGTTTTCGTTTTTCATTTTTTCCTTTCCGTTATAGTTAATGGAATTAATTCTTGTCCGTTAACGAAAGGAATCAGTTTTCGTTATCGTTAACCTTAAATCACGCTGAGTAGCAGTGGCAGTAGGGGTAGTAGTTTAGTAATGAAGTTCTGGAACCATTATGAATATTAATGAGTTATAATTGTGTGTGCTTATCTGTTGTAGAAGTGACAGTTCGGTCAACTTCTTCGTGTTTTTCTTCATCTTTTTCTTCCAGTTCTGTGTTTGCATCATACAGAGCGTTGGCATCCCAAGCAGCGGAACTGTGTCAGTAAACCCGTTTTTGTTGTGTGAAAGCGTAGATTGCTGCAAAATTGTATTTCCAGATGGGTTGTCGCCCGACCAATAGCGTTAGGCACTGAAGGGAAGAATTTAAAGGAGCCTCTCGATCCCTTTTTTCACCAATTGATGCACAAATCATTGCTGAAACTGCCTCATATTTGACATGGTTATTGCCAAAATAATTTTGGCCTGGTTTTTTGGACTTGCATTATGGTTGTGATTTAATTTGATTTTTCCGAGGAAAAGTTAACAAAAGTTAATGCAGTCAACAAAAGTTAATGCAGCTCTCTTTTTCTCTTTGTCAACCTCATTCTGTTACCATTTCTGATGCACCTATTACTTCACCCATCACTTCTTCCTCTTCTGATTCACCACTCTGCACATCTATAACTCTCTCTTTCACTCCTGGCTTAATACCTACCTGTTTCACAAATCCTACCTTTCGCAGTTTCACTTCTTCCTCCCTGACTGCCGTCACGGACTATTGCCCTGACCGTTTCTTCTCGGCTACTCGTTTTTGTTATTATTTTTTCCTTATTTTTTCGTTTCTGTGCCGTGCGCTACGTTAAGCTGACCATCTAGTCAGCTTTTGAGTGCATGTTAATTCACCGTATCGTATCATAATCGTAACTTTTGCTTGTGCTTGCTGTGAATGGCATTGATTTGGAATTTATGTTTTCGTTGTAGTGGCTGGATCAGTGGAGTAGAACTGGTTGGTAAAAATAAGCCGGCGGCTGCAATTAGTTTCGTCATTGGCGCTCTCTTTGATCTGATGGCGGCTGTTTGCTTCATACTGCTAGTCAGGGTGTGTTGAGATTACAGTCAGCTTTTCGTGATAGAAGCATACTTATACACACACACGTACATACACACGTGTTTTGATGGTCATTTTACAGATACACCTGGGTTTAGCTGGTTGCTCTGTTGTTTCTTGCTTCTCCAAACCCGTGTATCATCTTGAGACAAACCACAACTTTTTATTCCTACAATACTGTTTGACACCAGTCCATTACATTTTTTTACATTTCATTCTCCTCCGCTGCTGATACAGTCAGCATTGTCTTTCATTCCATCTGGCAGGTTCCACTCCTAGCAATTTGCTTAGCTCTCTGGTTATTTCCTTTATTACTGGCCCGCCTACACATAGTATAGGGGGGCCAGTATTGTTTTGCTCTCTGGCGTCTGTCGTCGTCGTCGTCTGTAACACTCCACGGCGGCGCAACGTAACTCACCAGGGGGCAGCACGCGCCGGCTGGCCGGTAGTGTTACATCCCGTTAGGGCGACGCCTTGTTTTATTCAAAGTGAACTCCGTGTATCCGTTCGTCTGATTATGTGTGACTTTATTCGGCTCGGTTTCACTGCAGCTGGTCAAGCACGACGTATAGAGCTTCCTTTCAGTTTCAGTGAGAACCAATTGCCATCATTTTTACAGTGTGATGAATGTTTGAATGCACCTGCGACCAGTATCCAGTGGATTTTCAAAAAATAAATTAAGCCAGATCACTTTGTGCTGAAGCCCCATACAGGCTCCGGGGCGGTAATGCGCCATGATTCATGTGTTGATTTCGGTGCTATATTAATTAATTGTTCGTTTGTGTGTTTACTTAACTTCTTTTTCACTTCCTTCCTTCCTTCTCCTTCCTTTTTCTTTCCTTATGCTTCCTTTCTTATTTATTCACTCCCTTAGTAGTTTACTTTTTGACTCATCTATCTACTTCTTCCAGAATAGACCCGTTCCGTGTCCAGGCCGGAGGTCATAGGAAGCGACCAAACATTGCTGAGTTTTTTTTGGTTACTTTTATGTTGTAGTATATTTTGTTGTGGATGCATGTTTGCTTTTGTTGCGTTTGTTTTCGTTTTTCAGTACTAAGCCAAGATATTGGCTGGGAACAACGTCTCAGAAATGACCTATTTTGTGTCGGGTAGGACGTAAAACCTTAACTCAATCAATCTGCTTTGTGCTGAAATGCAGTAGCCGTTGTTATTGGTTGCTTACTGTAAAACCCTTTAATTTGGCTGCCCCAAAAGTTGGCCACTTCACATGCAAAATTATTCTGGCGCCTTTTATTTTGGCAAATTCCAACAACACAATTCCAACATAACATACTATACCAATTAACATCGGTACAGTATCGATATTCGCGCCCCTTAATTTCGCATTTTTGTTTAGCACGCAAAATTTGCGAAATAAAGGGCACACGAACATTGAGGGTTTTACAGTAATTGTCTAAGTGAGTCGGTGTTTGTCGATGCGTTCTCAGGTGCATCGCTTCTACCGGACGACCGGCGCCAGTTTCTCTAAAGCTCAACAGGAGTTTGCTGAAGGCGTCGTCACTAACAGAACGGTGCAGCAGACTGCGACGGGGGTCGCCGCGTCAGCGGCACGCGGTGCCGTCGACCAATACGGCAGCGGTGGCAACAGTCGCTACTGAGCTGTGATTTCTCTCTAGCTGCATCTTGTTTGACGTTTTTCTCTTCTCTGCACAGCTGCATGACATTCTGTGTATCGTGCCATGGGTGAGGTTGGCTACTGCCAAAAGCCCAGTAAGAAGGCTTGCAACATGCTGACATATAACGATGCACCATCGTTTGTGCGGCATCTGAATTTGATCTGCAGAAATTAAAACGTCGGAGTCAAAATTTCATTATAAAACTAACTGTAATTACAAGCTAATTGTTTTTAAAAGTACTGGGTGAATCTGGCTGCACAATGCTTACTTAGCATAATTCTGAAGATCTCACATGACCACATTCTGACCTTTCAGTGGTGCATGTAGTTGGTGATACGACAGTACGAAATGGTAATGGTGGCTGTAGACTTTGGCAACCTACGGGCAGACCGACGGTGTAAATTAAATGCTTTGGTCTGAGGATTGATGGTTGTTCCTCGTTCATCAAATGAACTCTCATAATGGCAGCTAACAATGATTAGAGCAGGGATGCGGAGTCCGTCTTTTTTGTGCGACTCCGACTCCAGGGTTTCAAAAAATTGGGACTCCGCTCTGACTTTAGCCCTTAAAAATCCTTGACTCCGGGTTGGTAGGACACCAACTCCATAGCTTGTGTGATTGTGACAGTGTACTGAGTGAATGATGCAGGCAGACACATTCTCGAGATTTTAAATAAATAATAATCCAATATCATTACTAAGTTATTTAAACCTCATTTCAGTCATAGCATGCTCTAAAACGATGCACAATATTACACCAACAAAATTTGTCCACTATCCATTATTAGTTAGGATGTGATGGACAATTTTTTTATTATAGGTGTGTGCATAACAGCAGAAATAATAACTTAAAATTGATCTAGAATCCATAGTTATTGAGAAAGTAATTTGCACAGTTTTTTTTGACCCACAGTGTATGTTTGCAGACAGTGAAATTGTGTCCAGCTTTACTGTACCCTTTTGAATAAAGTCAGCATATGTAGCTAACGGTAGATTAGACTTAGAGCAGACTTTATAGTAAGGTCATAGTTAGCCTCTGCCTCCACGGACCTCCGTTTCTTCTGAACTTCTGGGTTTTATTTTGTTTTTTCCTTATTTTTCGTTTCTGGGCCATGCACTAGATTAAGCTGGCCATCCCGTCAGCTTTTGAGCGCACGTTAATCTACCATATCGTATCGTATGGCCTTCAAAAGAGTAAGCCTTTAAGTCTAGAATTTACTGGAGTTTAACCTCACCCATTGATTTCATTTTCAGTTGCTGTTGTATGTCAGTTTGTTTTTCATATTGTAAAACGTTATAAGAACAATTTATTGTACAGAATGTTGTGATATTGCGTGCTTTGATTGCATTAGCTGAAGACGAGCAAGGCAGCTGCATGAATCAGATTGGTTGTGGTGGTGGCCTTTATTCAATGAAAGCAATTGTATACATAATAGGAGCAAAATATTTTCAACGCATATTGTTATCTGTTGCCTGTACATATAGCAATTGTATGTAGAAGGAACAAAATATTTTCACCACGTTTTGTTACCTGTCGTCTGTACATGTAATTTTTGTAAATTTCTACCCCATTAAACCAGCCGCATACTTTTGCCAGGCGTAGCACAAAACTTTAGTTGGAGAGTCACTATTATTTGCTGTTAATTTTTATCACTTTGCGTTCTGCAGCCGTTGTCTGTCTGAGCTGTACAGTATGTCAATGCTGCTGTAATATTTGCTCGGATTACTTCATCTTCCAATGATGGCGCCGACTCAGTCATGAGCAGTATCGCAGAATCCGCAACATACTATCATACCGATGCTGCCCTTGCTTTTCAATAGCTGGCCAATTTTCCATGGTTGGTTGCCACGGGTTAAACTAGGATTGCCAGAGCAGGAATTTTTTTACAAGTCGGCTGCGCTTTCTGACGCCTGGCTGTCGGTGTCAGAACACCTTATTACTTTTGTAATATCTGATGAACATGTTGTGTTTGTATATTTTGATGTTTTTGTTGTTCGTTGGTTTTATTTACAGCAAATAACCATTGTTCGTTATGCTTAGTTCGTTAGTTTGCCATCCTACACCGTGTTCAGAGAAAGCAGACCTATTGAATTGTGTATTTTGACTGTCACACCATGTCTGATTCTAGTGATTTTCATCCTGCGTGCCTGATCTTCCCAGCTACACTAAAAATGATACTGCACTAAAATGAACGTCTGCAAAGAAGTCAACATCAAACTTTTACACATTTTCCAAGATTTCATTGTGTTAAGAATACAACAACAAACATAAGATCTTTACTTGTACAAGAGTGATCCAGTAACTTAATGGATACATCATCTTATTGTTTGCTACACAGTAGCTAAAATCAGGGGCAGTTCTAGTAATTTTCATATGGGTAGGCCAGTCAAAGGGCCAAGCAAATTTTGGGTAGGCCAACAGGAGTGGTGTACGTGGGGCAGAATTTCGTTTGGGTAGGCCAGGCACGAGTTTGGATAGGCCCGTGGCCTACCCAGCCTAATAGCGAGAACCGCCTCTGGCTAAAATGTCTTTACCATGCACAGTGGCTGTTTCACCCAAAGACTTTATATGCTTATCAGCTGCTATCTTAGTAGCTGTTGCTCAGCTGCCTGGAATACAATGTGATGTTGTTTGTTTCTTTGGGTTTACTCACTGTCCATTGGTACTGTAAAACCCCTTAATTTGGTGCCCTAAAAGTTCACACATAACTTCACGTGCAAAATTATTTTGGCGAATTCAAATCGCACAATTCCAAGTCACGAGTAATTTCAAGTCACCAGTAAACATTAAACACATATTCAGGCTCTTTAGTTTTGCAGTTTTGTTTAGATTGTGAAATAAAGGGCATGCAAACATTAAGGGTTTTACGGTGTATAGAAAATGCACGTGGATCTAACTGGAGCTTGTGCATGGCCGTGCTGAACAATGTCCATATCTGTGTATTTAGATGAACTGTTTAACTGGACAAATAGTAACTTTGAACCTTGCAGAAAACAGACAGATACCTGGTTGATACTATTCGTTCTTGGATTTTTCTACTGTCGTGCACTGTTATACGTTAAACTCCTGAACAGAGAAATTTGTGTGCAAGAGCTTAGTTTTCGTTTATTTAGTAAATACACATATTGTCTATGAATTCATTCATTCATTCACTAAGGTAAAAACTTATAGATTGTTGTGTGAGTTGCATTTCTTGTGTTGCCGTTACAAAATGTGAAACTGAAATGTACACTACAGCGTCTTGATTTCCGTAACAGATCAGTCTACAGTATACCTATGATCATTGTTGATTACTTTAATTAAGATAGCCCTGTGTGGGCCCGGGGCAATCCCCCTTATCCTTTCGCTTTGCAACCTTCTACTCTATCTTTTAGTATCTTTTACTTTTACCTTTCGTACTTGCTTCATCTATTTTCTTGCTTTTACATCCCTTCCCATTCTGCCAGAATAGCCTCACTCCATTTCCAGGCCATATGTCGGACAAAACTATATCAAATACGACAAATGCAAGCATGCGTCTTTAACTAAAAATACATATAACACAAAATCAACACACACACACGCAACTTAAAGCCAGGTTTAGTCACTTCCTAAGACATCCGGCCTGGAAACGGACTGAGAGTATTCTGGTAGAATGGGAAGGGATGGAAAAGCAAGAAAATAGATGAAGCGAGTAAGAAAGGGAAAAGTAAAAGATACTAAAAGATAGAGTAGAAGATGTGGAAGTGAACGGATAAGGGGGATTGCCCCGGGCCCACACGGGGCTGCCACAACTGCAAATGTGGTACTCTGAACAAATACAGTCAAGTGGTGTTATGGAGCTGTGAAGGTGCCTCCATCCGAATTCATGTAATGACTGCAGCAAAGATTTTAAAATGCATGTTTCCAGATGGCAGAATTGCTGAATTGGCTCTCATGTACATGGGAAGTTTTTAGTTGCGGAATTTACTTATCACTTTGCTGTATGATTGAAGCATGATTGAAGAGACGAGAAACAGTACAGCAAGCTTGCACTACAGACGCTGTTGGGGTTGTATAGCAATAGCATTCACAAACCGGCATGTAAGCATGTTTACTGCGGCCCTGTGCAGATACGACGTTTTTCTGACATTTTTTGCATTATTTAAACAAGTTAAACACAGAAAAAAACAAGTTCAACAAGAAGTTGCAATAACATCACACCGTCCGTCATATTGACAAATTTAAGACCAACAGTAACAAAGCGACAAGCTTTATGCTGGCGGTAACAAAGGTCGTTTAGCTACGGTCTGTACGCAAAACTAAGTAACAATCGGGTGAAATTTTATATTAAATATTAGGATTATTAGTATTCTTCAACAGATCATATGATTTGGTCATCTGCATTACTTGCTCATATCATCACCATATTGATCGATGGCTAATCACTGTCCATAGTGAATTTTATTTTTCACTTATGAATTACCCAACAAACAAGTTTTCAGCACAACCGTATTAGCAGCCTACACAAGCCAGCATTTGACAGGAACTGTCAGCAGGGTATAAGACTGTAATTAGTGACTACACGTCTGCATAATTTCTGCCAAGGCTTGGCTAGTGAACTTCAACATTCAGTAAAAGACGTTGCCATAATAACACTGTGCTGGCACAAGCATAGCAAGTCCAAAACCTGAAGCAATGTTAGACTTTCCACAGCATTAGAGTAACAAGCTGATCCAGGTGTACGGGCAGTCAGCCCGCAGGTGACTACCTACCCGGCGGTAGGCTGCCATTACTTTCCGCGAGGCCTGCGGTTACCTTCCCAGCCACAGAGCATCACCGCCCATCGGCCGGTACCAAGTTATACTGCTTGGTGACAGAGGCACATGGGTGTGAACAACTTGCCCAAGGTTGTTACACAGCTTTGCCCCAAGTATGATTTGAACCCACGACCTGTTGATCGCAAGTTCAACTCTACCCGTTGCGCCACCACTAGAGTAAGTGGCTAGCAGAAATGGCAGTGGCTCCACATGTCAGAGATCTGTTGCTGGCAGTGCTATTACCACCACTGGTGTATTTAGATAACCCTTCATATCGACCACTTGAGCACAAAGAACTCCACAAACTAAGTCACTTTGTAACCTGCATCCATAATATACATCGCCTCATAACATGCATTTGTAATCGAAAGGAAAAGTTTTCATCATGTATCCTATGAGCTTGACCTTTGAAGCTGATTTAGACAGGGTCAAGGTGAACCAGCATGCCAAATAAATAGGTCCACGGTCATTTCATTAAACAGTTATTGACCAGACACACACACCGGAACCACTGCTCTAGTGTACCACTAAAGTGATTGGTAGACATTTACGTGTCGTAGTTTACTCGTGTGTGTGTGGCGCGCGCCTAAAACGTGAGTTTTCAATACGAATTAATAATTGTTTAATTAATTAATCATTTAATCAAGGCAGCCACATGAAAGACCCCCAAAGTATGCCACTGGCTACAGTCACCTATGTACAGAACTAATAGTTTTCTTTAGTTCAGTTCTGACGATGTTACACTGTTGTCATGAAAACGATTATTGCGGCAAAACACCTCGTGCCCTCCCACACACTGCAAAACGGCAATTTTCCGAGCAAACTCGGGTTATCCGGTTGCTTGCTCCCTTGATTCTGAGGGTTGGCTGTTGAAAACTGTCCTGTTGCTGACCACTCACTGGACCCGCGGGAGGAAGAGCACTCATTTCATGTTGACCCTACGATGTCATTGCTAGTACACGGCTGCAAACAGCACTTGCAACTAAATGTTCTTTCACAGTTCACACTTTTGACTTACTATCATGGGTAGACCCACAATCTGAAATCTGAAAAAAAATCAGATGGCTAAACAGAAATTTCGGCTGATATCTGGATTAGCCGAATTAACGCGCGAAACCAAAATTACGGCTGAAATGCGGCTGGTAGCAAACATTTTCGGCTGAAATACGGCTGAGCCACATTTTAAAGTACAAAAAGTACTAAAACATGCTACTTAATCTATGACTACAAAGACTTTTTTATGAAGCTGAGCAGTGCCTAAAGTCAATGTTAATATACCAAACAAAGTACCGCAGTTCAAGTTGTTCAGAAGCATTTCAGCAAGGTCACACTCACAGAGAAAAACTTCGATTTTTATTCGGATATCCGAATTTTTTTCCGGCGGATTTACGGCGGCAAAAATTCGGCGGCGGATTCGGCTAGCCGAATTTTTTTTGGCTGATATTCGGCGGACAAAAATTCGGCGGCTAATTCGGATATTCGGCGGCGGCTTTGGGGTCTAATCATGGGGCACCATGCTCAATAGTGAAATAATAGTACTTCAGGTGTATGATAGTAATAAAACAATCATTAAATATTATTAAAAATCATTAAACAGTAGTATCTGAACAAAAAAATCACATTAAATTTCATTTAAAATACTTAAACAAAAATAATCTTTTACAGTAATGCAAGGGGTGTGATGTTTTTTTGTTTTTTTTGTGTGATGTTTTCCAATGGAAATTGTTAAAATTCAGCATGCCATATTTAACGTACAGTCTCTGTACTACTATATAGAGCATAAGCATTTCTATTTCTGCTCCTCCGACATTCCTGGAGACCTAAAATTGTACTTAGATAGCACGGTCCCTCATTCACATAGCAAATAACAGTTTTAACCTGCACTAAACAATAATAATTGCAAATGTCACAAAAACTAGTCATCTACTTAAAACAACCTTAAACCAAGAGAAACAACAAACTTTCAGCATGGAAAATATGTGCATAGTTCACTGCTACAGAAACTATCATGAACTGCAGCAGAAGTAGAAGATTAAAACTATATCAGTATGTTGTAAATCAGTTAATGTTTGCACTCCTGTTACTGTACCAATTTTGTATGCGATTATACAACTACAAATGTTTTTGGCTGCAAACAATAACCTTGCAATCGTTATTGTAAATGGACAAATGACTTAACGGCTATTCAAAATGCCAACTTTTTCTAGCACCGGCACCACAACGGCATGCGACTTTGGCAATCCGCCGCCAGCTGAATTTCACTTCGTGATATTGTATCAGCGTTGTATAATAGCATCACAACACCATAGTATCACTTTGTATTCCATCTTTTTATCGTGTTACTTAATCTTATTAGCAAACGTCAACGTATTACGTTACGTTTGCTATATGCTATCGGCCGTCCGTCTGTCGTCTGTCTGTCTGTCGTCTGTGACGTTGGTGCACCCTACTCAGGCGGTTGAACTTTTCGGCAATT
>Ga0209780_1000763_pt1 | contig 18889 bp, 10 predicted proteins | sample WorMetexBAHAMAS2_FD_187384 | JGI IMG/M metagenome (GOLD analysis project Ga0209780, IMG submission 187384) | Marine gutless worms symbiont microbial communities from Max Planck institute for Marine Microbiology, Germany - Inanidrilus exumae... | ecosystem: Host-associated > Annelida > Digestive...
GTTGAAATCCTGCATTTTGTTTTTTTTTGGTAAGAAAATGTGCTCCTCAACGCCGGATAGAAGCGTCAGCATACGGTCAGCACCACCTCAACCAAACAGTCAAGTGATCAACCATCAGCTGTGGCATCAATCAATATTCATTTATTAAGGGCATGACTAAACGCAGGCCGACAACTGCAGAAGAAATGCAGTAAACATGAGCAGCTGTACAAAGTTAACTAGTGAACTGTGACAATCATGAGACTTGTCACGGATTATTGGAGGTTAGAGATATAGCCTTGACCCCCACCTATAACATTGGGGGTCAGTTGACGCCCCTGGCCCCGCCGTCAGTGAGTTTGCCGTTAAATGGATGTCACCAGCATGATGAAGAATATTTTGAAGTGTATAATAAAAATTAGTCCCGTACGGAGACTGACGGTCGACTTACGCTAGGGCATACTAGGGCCGTCAGACGTGGTTAGGACCAGTTCTGAGGTCACGTGACGGAAAACGAAAACGAATTTAAAAAAATCTGACCGGTTAAATTTTAGACATTGCCCCCTAATTTAAGAATCCGTGGTCATTTGTCAGCCCCCATTAGAAATGGGGGAGTAGATAGAGTTTGAAAATGGTCCATAATGGTCGAATTTCCGGCTTTCGTTGGCTCCTGACCTTGGATCCGGGCATGGTCATTACCTTTTTTCATCTCTCATCGAGTACTACCTGTATACCAAATTTCATCGAAATCGAAGAAACTTTTTGTGGACGGACGGACACACAGACGGAAATTAGCCACCCATAACATAGTATTAGGTCGACTTCCAAAGTTTGGAAGTCGACCTAATAATGTACACATTTCTATACCGCCACGAGGTCGTAACTTTAAAACTATTTGTGTGAAACAGATAACCTTAATACGGCGCACGTAATCTGCATCTGTGAGTAAGTTCACACGGTTATATATTTTATTTGTTCACAGACTTGGGCTCCAAATTCCAAAGCGTGATTTCTTCAGTAAAACAATGTCTTGGGCCCCTAAGTGGTTGGAACAGCAGCAGAACCTGAATGGATTTCAAGCATGTTTTGAAGAAAATACCGAAAGCAACTTTATTTAGCGTTGAGACTTCTGCGATCAGTCATTAGATGAAGTGGTTAACATTTATAAGCAACCTACCCATTTCCCAAAAACAACATTTGTGGTTATTTGTTCATTTTGTTGACAAATGCAAAATAAATAAAATATGATTTTTCTAAGGATCTGGACGCACAAATTTCTCACAATGTTCTAACTGCATGCACACTCTTCTTGACACTTTCACTGTCAATGGCAACAGATGAATGGTTCTTCAGAAAAGTGAACAGTGAAACTTGAAAAAATTCTCTGCTTAGTGTCAAACGATTAGACTATATGATCGTACGGTAATGCCAATAAAGTTACTAAAGTATTTGCCATTTAAAAGACTAAAGGCCCATTCACACCGAGCGCGTCAACGTCCGTCGCGCGACGCGCGTCGCGTGCGTCGACGCCCGTCTACGCCGATATAGAATACATGCTAAAAGGCCTGCGCGTTCACACCAAGCGCGTCTACGTCCGTCGACGGACGTAAACGCGCTCAAAGTCGACCACGGTTCGATTCTGAGCGCGTCTACGCAAGTAGACGCGCTCGGTGTGAATGGGCTTTAAAGCATTTCATGGTCAAAAATTGTTATCAATTCTTTAATGCCTAGAAGGGAGGTTCTGCTTCGGTCACATTCACGTTTGTTATTAATTTAAGACCTCCAAGAATATATGTTGAATCTCAGCATCTATGCACATGGATGCCGCAACATATTCGTGAGGTGAAACCAAAAATGCAATACTGTACACAAAAAACATGTCGCAATTTATTGCAGAACTTTGTCACATATTAGAACGAAGTTAAATTAACATACTTTTACAATTAGTATACAACTCTACAAATATGTATGGAAATAATACTTACTAAAAGCAATAACAAATGACGTTTGTATTTAAGTTACAAAGCCTACTACACTCGACACGCTCCTATGTTAGTTCACGAACAACACAATTTATTGACAAGTAGCTCAGCTGTCGCTGACAAACCCGCGCGATGCGCTGCATCACGGCAAAATTTAAAAACAGTCACGTGACCATAACAACGCCCCTTCTGTGGGTGATATGTCATCCATTTGCTAGAACTGACATACCGGTAGCCTACCTGTGTACAAAATTCGACGACTTTAAATGCAACCGTTCTAGTGATATGACTGGAGCCCCCAAATTTTTTTAATGGAACACATGACCTGACCACGCCCATATGAGTGACGGTTTGTCGTCCGCAGGCTGTGACTAGCACATTCAACCTTAGTCTTAGCGATCACCAATTACGAACATGCATAAGGCAACGCAAAATGCAGAAATTGAGGTGGTTTAACGTGGTTAGGGGTCACCTAAGGTCATCGGCAACATAACCATTCGATAAAGCGCATACGACTTCCTAATCGAATTTAATAAAAATTATGAGGCTATCTTGTACCGTTTTCGAGATATCATCGCTTATTTTCCAAAAATGAAAGAGATGACGTGACAGTGACCACGCCTCTTTCAGGGACAGTTTGTCGTCCGTAGGCTGGGACTTGCTGTGATCAACCTGCACACCAAATTTGAAGTCTCTAGTTTAAGCCGTTCCAGAGATATCTTAGAAGACTAAAAATTTAAAACGAGTCACATGACGTGACCACGCCCAATTCAGAGACGGTTTGCCATCTGTAAACTGGAACTTGCTATGTTCAATCTACATACCAAATCTGAAGTGTCTATGATTACCTGCAACGAAGAAATGAAAGGCAATGACAAATGTAAAAATTCTTCTTTTGAGCCACCCTTTGGGGGACTTAGGGGTAAAGCATAGGGTTCATCTATGGCTTGATGGAAAGCGCGTTGCCGACTTCGACTTCTTAGTAGTGATAATTTAACCTTTTTGCTAGCTGTCACGGCTGCGGCACTATGAAGCAAAACCTGTCGAAATTAGCGTTTTCTGAAGGGGTGGGCCACTTTGAGCGCAAATTTTAGGTACATGGGGAGATAGAGTTTTATTTTCCACAATACAGCAAAACATACAAGAATAACATAATAATAACATCAGCTGCGTGGAGGGTTGCCGTGGGGACGTCCGCAGTCCATCTACAGACCGTTAGATAGAGGAATGATGTAGCTACAACTTTGCCGCTGGAAGTTTTCACACGAAGAAACTTTGCAGCAGACTTTTTTCGACAGAAGTTGAATTTTACTGGCCAAAACAGCAAAATTGCGTTTTGTGCCACCCTTTGGGGGACTTGGGGGTAACATACACGGTTCATCTATGGCTCGTTGGAAAGTGCGTGGTCGAATTAGTGCTAACTGAACATTTTTCGCTAGCTCTCACGGTTGAGGCGCTATGAGCGGATATTGGTCGAAATCATGGTGTTCGAAAGGGGGTAGGTCACTTTGAGCGCAAATTTCAGGGGCAATTGGGGGTCGTCCCCCAACGACTGCTGGCGTCAGAAAACTATAGTCCATCACGTGGTGTTATTTGCGTGATCCTATGTTTAGCCGTTTTGATACAATACCGGTGTGTGATAGACAGACAGACACACACACAGACAGACATACACACGACAACGGCTAATACCCGCACTAGTATAGCGTCGCGCGGGAAAAAACACAAAAATCAACCAAACCAAGAAGTTTATACAAAAGTGTTCGTACAAATATTTGCATATTCATACACTGTTAAAGTTTAGTACAGTCATAATAAACTCATTAAACTTGTCTTTAAAAAAATCAAACATTTTAACTACCTCAGCAAGTTCTGTCTAATTACAATTTTCACAATTTTAGGCAGAAATGTTACATTTTATAAATTAGTCAACCAAATGCTGGTTTTTTTCCTAAGTAATGCTTCTGCACTACTTGGCAAAACAAATGCGGAAATCGCTCCAATTTACACCTCTCAAAAATCCCAATTCTATATCCAGTTTCGTTGACAACCACGTACAAACTCAACACAGATTAATTGTATCTCTGTTCGGATTTCTGTGACGAGCCATGGAAAATGTGGCAACCGAAATCGATAAACTGCTGTAATAGAAATTTGCACATCTCTAAATTCGGATATTTACTTCGGTTTGTCTCAGAAACAATAAGCATTGACCCGACCACATTAGGGAGCTGCTTGCACAATTTAGTAAAATCAGTAAATAACTGCAGACATAATCGTTCAACAGTCGATCTGTTCACAGACACACACATACACACAAACACACAGACACGAAAGTGATTAGACGGTCTATCCAATGCACTGGTCAGACAAGAAGCTCAACTATCACTGAGGGACTGTGCGACATCGTATTTCAAATGAAATTTTATTGGCTGCTGCATAACTGTATGAAAAATCCCATTATAAAAGGCTGGCAATAGGCGAGTGGCCCATAAGGGTCACTCAACGTCATCGGAACTGCTATTTAATGAGCGATATATCACTTCCTAATAGTGTAGTGACGTCTCAATCTTGCACTGTTAACGAGACACTACACATTTACAATGCACGTGACTGCCTCTGACCTTGAGAAGTTTAATAAGACAGTTGAAGTTACAACCATGTCTGCTTTCCAACTGATGTGTTAACATATTGTAGTTAATACATGCTGTGTTTCCCAAGGTATGTAAATTAAAGTTTCAAAAACTAAGTGACCTTCAAGGTCACCAGTATTAGGTATATACGATAGTAGAGCACACATGATATCCTATTAGTCTTCCCTCGCAACTATGTCCCTATTTTGTACGGTTACCGAGACACTGTCAATCATTTGCCAAAATTTGAAGATGTCAGGTGACCCTAAACACACTGCTGTCAAAGGAAGACTGAGCCACGGACACGGGTAACATGTACAGAAAATTTCATTTTTGAGATATGCCAGCAGACAGCAAGTCGCAAAGTCACAAGTCCTCGCGAGATCCCAGCAGAACAGTTTAAAGCAGGAGGAGAGACAGTACTGGACAGAATGCACAGAATATGTGTGGCGATGTGAAAAAGTGGTGAGTGACAAGAGGAATGGACGTTCTCCACGTTCATCCCACTTCCCAAGAAAAGTGATCTTAAACAGTGTGCAAATTACAGAACAACTGCTCTTGTCTCACATGCAAGCAAGATCCTTCTTCGGATCACACTGGAAAGGATCCAAGTGAAGACTAAAACAGAAATTGCAGACGAATAGGCGGGTTTCTGGCAACGACGGGGGACAAGAGACCAAATCACGTATCTCAGAATACTGATGCACAAGGCACGCGAGCACCAGCAACCACTCTATAATGTGCTTTGTGGACTCAAACTCCCATGATAAGCTTTGGTTGAACAAGCAGCCATACAGACATGGTCATGTGATCAGAATCACGCCCTTTTTAGGGGTGGTTTTATCCCACTAATTACCTGTATACAAAATTTGATGACTCAAGCTTAAGCCATTCTGGAGCTACGATTAGCGCCTCAAGTTCTAAATTTGTCACATGACCTAGACCACGCCCCTTTCAGGGGTGGTGTGTTATCCGTGGGCTGGTACTTGCTACGATCAACCAAATTTGAGGTCTATCTTCACTGGTTATGTAGATATGATCATACGAAAGGTGACGGAAAATGTAAGAAATTGGCTGGTTTGGGGTCACTCAACTTCATTGGAAATAGTACCGTTCAATAGAGTGCATAGGTGTTCCTATTAGCCTTCCACAGTAACTATGTCCCTACATTGGCCGTTTCTGAGATATGACGAGATACTGGTCGAAAATTGCCGATTTTAACCTACCCCACCTTTATTTGGCGCCCTGTTGGGAGTGACACCGTTTAAATATTAGGCCTACCAAGATCTTTAGCAACCGAAAGCTATAGTCCCTCGGCTTTTGTGTAGTGTTGCTTGCGTGATCATGAGTTTAGCCATTTTGGTACAATACAGGCTCGTGTGAGACAGGCACAGCATAAACCACGCTGGAATAGCGTCACACGGTAACAAAACTTTTCAAAGTAGTGGTACTGGTGGACTAATACTGTGCAAGCAGTAAACATAAACACTAGTAAGGTAAGTCTTTGCTAAAACAGCACCAATATGACTAAAGTAGGAAACATGGCAATGACTGATCTTAAGTTTGTCCTTTTGTCGTCATCACTATCGTTGTCACGTACCTTGCAAGGTCCGTAGTGTCACTCACGGCGTCTGAGAACTACTACAGATTGGCTCAAACTGTTCATGTGTCGCGCTTAAGCTGACTGACCCAAAAATGACCGTAGACGGCCTGGGGCATTTCTCCACTCACGACCCACTGAAAGCATGTCACGTGAAATGCCAACGCTATGTTGTGAATGTCTGCTGGCACTATATCTAACGCTCAAATTTCAAGTTGCATAGTTCAGCCCTCTGTCACGAGTCTTACCACCAGACGTCATCAGTTGCTGTTTGGTCACAACACTACACAAAAGCCGAGGAGCCGAGTGACTATAGCGTTCGGTTGCTAAAGATCTTGGTAGGCCTAATATTTAAACGTTGTCACTCCCAACAGGGCGCCAAATAAAGGTCGGGTAGGTTAAAATCGGCAATTTTCGACCAGTAACTCATCATATCTCAGAAACGGCCAATGTAGGGATATAGTTACTGTGGAAGGCTAATACTAACACCTATGCACACTATTATGTGCGTACGTACTCAAAAATTTCTGTCTTACGCAAATTCTGTGATTTTTCATACATGCTATGCAGTTTGTAAAAATCCTCTTATGTAACGGTACGTGCTCTATTTATAGAACGCCTACTTCAATGGGCGTGCTCGTTAAGTAGCGAGTTTTGTTAGTCAGTTTAATTTTAAAATGATAAAAAATGTAAATTTGACCATCTGATTGCTTGTAGTGATTACTTCGCTCAGTTTCTCTTACTTAAACGTGCATTTTCTATGAAGAAAGTTATGTTGAAAAACAGTCGTACGTTACATTACGCTTAATCTGCTGTGATTCTAAAACCAAATATCGAGGTAACTTCACGAACTCGCACTCGCTATCTTTACGAAAATTTTATGTTGTTCGACAGCTCACACTGTGCGTATATTTACGATTCCTTGCACGCAAGAAAGTTTTGCGAATAGCGTTACGCACGTAAGAATTTGCGTACGCAAAATTTAAACACAGAAACTGGTGTACAAACCTTCGTGAATGGCACCCCAGGTCTCTGCAGCATATAGCAATACTGGTAAGATGAGACTATGAGAGTCTAATACAGTCGAATCTTAGTGTCCAGTTTAATAACTCGACACATCATATCCCACTTAAGCTCCCCATGACTGCTGCAGCAAGACTAATCCGGCTTTTCATCTCCGAAATACTACCGTCATCAGCTGTCAGCACACAGAACATAAATTTTCATTATATGTTTGCAACAAAATATAGTAACTCAGCCTATTTGCTACATATGCAACTGGCATGACATAAATAAGCAATATCAAACAAATCTCACTCTTACATAACAAACTGACGCTACTGTATTAAAGCTGCCACTATCACAGATATGGATCAACAAACTGACGACATTTCTCCAGCACTATCAGCATCGTGGCATTGGCAGGAATTGCACGAAGCAAGCATGGAGTAAAACCACGAAAGAATCGTCTCCAGCCTCCTTCATCACGGTACAACTTGCGTGCACAGTCCACGATGTTGTGAAATTTTCGCTGAGAACGCTCCAGTTCATCTGACTGCATTGAAGACTTGATGACGTCTGTTGGGTAGGTCAGTGCCCAGTATGCAACGCCAGCAACACCACCACTGATGAACATACGCGTCATTGACAAATCTCTCACGCTCTTGCCGGGTTCTGTGAAGGCATCTCGACACAACTCATAGAAACCTGCAATATGCCAAAGACTTATACATGTCTGTCAGCTATACAACAAGAAAGTAAGCAAACATACTGAGACAGCTGAAGACAAAGCCACCATGATAAAGATAAATGTGTACAGAAACAGTACTGCATTGGAACAGTGATAGATTCCGCCAGCATTTTCTGACTCAAAAAGAAAACAAAATGATACGGAATACAGTGCAAGTACTCATAGGCATTTTTGATCCCATTTTGGGTCAGAAATGCCAAACAGCATCATTATGCCTGAAGCGACTGCCTATGGTTAAACAATGCAACTTGACTGTGATTGCTACAGCATAGTATCATATCCAATTCTACTGTATTCTTATGCGGTTTTTTGTCATTAAAACTGTCAGAAATAATAAAGATGAAGCAGCCAATAATTAGCAAGTAAGTTGCATTATATAATGTCAACAACAGTCCCAGAGAATATAGGGTAAAATCACTGCATTATGTGAAAATGGATACAATGCTGAATGTTGTAAAACAACCTTAGCCATTGCACCGTTATATCGAATGCAGTTATAATCATGTTAGTAGTGCAGAGATTACCTTCTCGTGTTATGCTGACAACTTTTAAATATTTGAATTGATGCACACATTATTTGAGACAACTACTGATGACATCATAAATTTAAATACGCTCTATATGAAAATGCTTAACTACAGACATTGTCACATAAAGCAGGTAAGGCTTTGTAGAAATATGCATCTTCTAAATGAATTTTCTCTGGTATTCCAATGCAGTAATCTTACTACATGCCACAGATATAGACAAAGTGTGATGCTGTTCCATCCAGTGCATATTATCCCACTGAATGCACTAGACAAAGAGGCCTGTTACTACATTTGACTTACCTACAGTAGCATATTTAACTAAGAAAGTGCAAGACCACTCGTAGGGTTAGCCATCAACATACAGTCACTGCCTATGATCGTCCACATGATTCTCTGATAACTGTGGCTGTATAGCCAACTGAAGAAGCACAAGTAGGTCAGGGACATTACAGCAGTTTCCAGATCATAGTGGCAATAACATACATGAATATCATGCTCCTTGACAGCAGTAAGTACATCACACAATGAGCAACATTCAATCCGGTTTAGTTCGCACGACTGTTCCTGTCCGCTAGCGCCACGGAAGTCTTTTGACACTCTGGCGCTTTACAAATCGGATTATTATTATTATTATTATTATTCAATCAGAAACATAAAACGTTGGAACACAAAAGCATAATAATTCTGTGTATCATTTTTACTGCACGATGCTATGCTAGCATGGTATATGCTGTTGTCGTGTGTCAGTCTGTCTGTCCATCCATCCATCACAAGCCGGCACTGTACCAAAAGGGCTAAACATAGGATCATGTGAATAAGGCCGTACTAGGGACTCTAGTTTTTTGATGCCAAAAATCTTGGCGAAATTGCAACGGGGTCACCCCCAACGAAAGTGCCAAATAAAGGTGGGGTAGGTTATAACGGCAATTTTCGACCAATATCTCGCTATATCTCAAAAACGGTGCAAAATAGGGACATAGTTACAGTAGAATGCTAATAGGCACTTGCATGCGCTCAATCGAATGGCGCTATGTCCAGTAACCTTTAGTGACCCCTAATTACCCCAAGCCACATCATTTTTGATATTTTGTATCGCCTTTCACATCTTCGTAGTAGGTGGAGTTAGACTTCAAATTTGATAGATAGGTTGACCGTAGCAAGTGCTAGTCCACACATGGCAAATAATCCCTCAGAGGGGTGTGGTCAGGTCATGTAAACCATTTAAACTTTGGGGGCACCAACCATATCTCTCTCTAATCTCTAGCTGGAATGGTTGAAGTCAGAGTTGTCAAATTTTAAACACAGGTAGGCTGTGTCAAGTCCCAGCATACAGATGACAAATCACTCTTGAAAGTGGCATGGTCGGGCCACGTGGCCCCAATGATATCACTGGAATGGTTGAATCTAGAGTCATCAAATATTACACCCAGTTAGAATACATCATATCCTAGCTTATGGATGACAAACCACTCCTCAAAGGGGCGTGGTCAGGGTCACATGACCCATTTTTCAATTTTGATGCCCGCAATCATATCTCCGGAATGGCTGAAGCAACAGACGTCAAATTTTGTATGCCAGAAGAATGTATCAAGTAGTAGCCTTGGGATGGCAGACTACCCTCTAAAGGGCGTGGTCAGGGTCGCGTGACCAGTTTTTTTGCCCAAATATATCTTTGGAATGGATGACGCTCAGCACTTCAAATTTTGTGTGCTGATCGATACACCGGAGTACTAGTGCATGAATGATATATTACCCCCAAGAGGAATGTGTTCAGAGTCACGTGACCTCTCTAAATTTTGGGAAATAAGCGATAGTATCTCGTAAGCGGTAAAAGATAGCGACATAGTTGCTACGGAACACTAATATGAAATTGTATGTGGCCTGTCTGGGACTGGGATGGTAATTTCAAAGACTATCATTAACAAAAGTCACTTAGTCTAATATTAACAGCAATTGATACTGGACCTAGTGCAGTCCCAATGCCAAACATCTTATTCTAAAGAGCAATGAAAAAGGTTTGTTTCACATGTTAAGTTACTGTATTATATTTTGAAGGAGAAGTCATACATCATTAACTAATTCCACAAGAAAGCCAGTTATTTCACTTGCACGTCACAAATCACATAACCAGACAGAGAATGTAATACTGGCAAACAGTAATTACCAAAATAAATTCCAAATGCCGGAGTATCCCTAAGCATAGTAGCACCTAAACCCTGGTAGACACCACGTAAGCCATGTCCTTGTAGAATACACCAACCAGCATGAAAAACATTGCGATATTGAATGGTGCCTCCAGATTTGGCGCGGATTATCTGTATCTGCATCTTGGTCTTGAACTAAAAAACACATTCCGTACACATGTATGTTACATTCCGAAAACTATTTGTAAAGACAACAATGATCAATTGACCTGACTCAATTCTACTGTAAACAACCTTAAACAACCTGTCTAATGAAATTATTATCTTTAAATCACAAGTCCTAACTCAGTGACTGACAATCAACGTGCAGACTTAATGGTACTGGCAGCAAGATCACACTCTCACTACACTGTACTAAAGTCACTAGTCAACATCAGCAAACAGTTAAATTTGTGAGATTTGGACATCTTCAATAAAGAGGAAGCATGCTGATGTGTGTGATGCGGCTTGTAGGCCCAAACATCCACAGATTCTTTGTAATCTGATGAAGAGTAAATAACCCAGAAATTCCCAACTTACTTCCATCCGATCCACGGTTAAGGGCAATAAGGGGGCACTAACATCATGAACCCTATACAGAATATCGGTCACAGATCATGCTGGATGGTCAGGTAACTTGTGACTGTGCCAGAAGCTGTTATGGCTGACAAGTTACTGGTGATTTGTATGGTGATTAGATGGATGTAATTCAATACATCACACTTGTGGTGGTGGACCCTTTATAAAACCAACTTGCAGAAACTGGCTGCTTGCTGGGAGATTCTGAATTCTATGATGTAGAGAAACTAAGTAGTTGTACTCCTCGTTCGTCGTTCGTTCGTTATTGTGGGCCCTACGCTGAGACCTTTATGTCGGTCCAATGCGCCAGTCCAGGGAGAGGAGAAGAACTGGTACGTGTGTGCGGTGTATGTGAGCGTTATGTAGGGTGGAGGAAGGCTTGAGTAGGCGTGAGCAGCTGGCCAGGTATTTCTAAGCCGCCCCCTCTAGGCGTGGGCTACTGTCTGGCTAAGCCCGGACTGGCACTTATTCAGCGCCAGCCCTGACTGGCACTTCTTCAGCACCTGGCAACCTGACTGACACTTCTTCAGCGCCTAGCCAGTGGACTTAGTCACATCTATCTGCTTCGGCTCTCACGTCAGCGCGGCTGACACCTTGACGCTGCTAATTAAGGCATCAGCAACGGTCACAGTTTATAGAGGACACCGTCGAACACTCTTACCTGCCCGAGATTATCTCCCTGTTCATCATGTGCATAAAAATTATTAGAAATAATTCTTTAGTAGGTGGACGAGCCTGGGCCGAGTCGAACCCACCCACTGAGCGCATCATGCTCTACTGCGCATGGCGGCCGAGTGCGTTAACCACTCGGCCACGAAGGCAAGTAGTTGTACTCCTTAAAAATGCAGGAAACTGTGGCTAATGTCAACCAAAGAAGCGATAAAGCTGTTAGTCTCTCGCAGACAGCAACAGAGACCAAATCAGAGTCCCAGAGAGAGGTGAAGGAGGAACCAGTGAGGCAGCGGATATTGCAACTGGTACAAAATAAACAAAACTAAAATGGGCATCACTTCAAGCAATTTGTGAACAAGATGAAGACGGCCCTCACTTGAAGTAACTTCTCTACTAGCTGAGAAAAATAACCTCCTCATTTTAATTGGCCACTGGAATTCCTAGATAACTTACCTTTTAAGTTTGCCTCATGACGGAACATATCTACAATTGTCTGAAAAAGTAACAATATACTAAGCAACAACACTCTGAAACAAATTCACAGAGTTGTGAAAGACTGACAAGATCAATTGGAGATTCGGCAAATGAAGCCACAAATCCAGTCAGTGCTCCAGTGATGAAATACTCATAATTGCTTAGCCGTTTACCAATGCGTTGTGGTCCACTCAGAATGCTTGAGAACTGTACACAGTAATGAACAAACAAACACAGAATCATCATGTACTCATAAGTAGTCGAATTTATACATACGTTGATAGCAAGAGCAACAGGAATATAGCTTCATAGACCAGCTACAATACTAAGGTGCGCATGTTTTCCACTAACTAGTTCATGTGTATTCATACCTAGACAACATGCTATGTTTTCCAAAGAAAGATAGGAAAGGTGATGCACAATTTAGAAAATAGGGTGGTTTGCATTACCAATTTTTCCTACTTTGATGTCTCAAATGTGGTAACCCTATTGGAATTTCAACAGATGCTTTTGTGTCAAAAATTAGAATCCATAGGTTACCATTCAGTACTGATTGCTTGACGACTGGTTCAATAATTTTGCAATACCAGCATGTGATGAACAGACAAATGGACGGAAGAAACTGCTAAATGCTGTCATGGCAGTCTTTAAATGGACGCCTACAGACAGGCGACTTCTTATAATATCAGACGTATAGTCTTGGCTTAATAAGCTGACAAGATGTTAACAGTTGAGGACTGTAGCGCTCGAGGGATATTGTACAGTACATCACAAAACAGTTGTTGAGTGTAGGCAAGCGGCACAATCAGCATTTATTCTTGCAGACCAAAGGTCAGTTTGTTTTCTAGGTTTACTGCACAGCACTTTCACTGAGCTGTAGTTAAAATGACAACAAGGTGCAAGCAAATGTACTTAACTTTGTCAGAAAAAGCAAAAGTTGTTAACAGGGTTCCCACTATCTTTGAATATTGAAATTCAAGGACTTTTCAAGGACTTTCAAGGACCCTCAAATTTCATTTTCAAGGACCAATTTCTGACGGACGTTTACAGCATGAGCAGTAGAACAGCAATATTTAATGCTTATTTATGTGACGATGGTACAGTAATAAGGTAATAAAACATGATATTACTTAGCAAATGTTGATTCAGGCAACACACCCGGCAGACAAAGTCCATGTAGACAAGAAACTTGACAACAATAATGTTCAGTTACAAACTATTTACAGTATGTAAACAGGCGGCTCTTTAGCATAGTTTATTCATTCATTGCTGAGCTGCAACAGCTTGTCTTGTAGCTGTTGTTCAACTGCATTCAAGCATTAGACTTTACAATGAGTGTCAACCTATGCTGTTTTTCAGCTTGGTCTGCAAAGTCATCTGCTGCAGCTGTCGGTGAGTCCTTGTCTATCTGCAGTTATTGCTTCTTATTCTTCAGGTCATCTAGTTCATCTGCAATGGCTTTTCTCTTGCATTCCAATCCTATACAATGTTGTTTAATGAATTTGGTGATCGCAATGTTTGATGTCATGGTGAATTCAAGGACTTTCAAGGACCTGTGTAATGAAATTTAAGGACTTTCAAGCACCTGTCCTCTTTTCAAGTACTTTCAAGGCCTTGAATTTAGGATAAAAAAATTCAAGTACTTTCAAGGATGCGTGGGAACCCTGTGTCAAGTATAATTTCATGAACTAGGGTGCGATTACACTAACACGAATTAATTTGTACGAATACATTCGCATACATTCACGTCAGTTCAGTTCGTACGAACAAACATCAGAAAGCATAAAATACTGTTGATGAAATTACACTGGTATGAACTGTAAACGTCGTTAATGTTCCACTGTATGAATTAATTCATGTTTGTGTAATGGCATCCATAATAGTTCTATCATCATAACAGTGTAAGTTGATATATTGCAGAATAAGAACATAACATATTCGTGTATTTGACAACTGTCAGAACGCAACTGTAAGACAATAAAACATGCATGCATTAAATACTGTCAGTAAACTTGACTTGATAAAATAACATACGGATAACAAAATTACAGTCTGTTATGTGTTAGTTGTTCGGGCAATGATCTGTCATGTGCGCGTGGTCTAAGGCAGTTATGTGAGGTATGAGCGACAGGCGGGAGGAGGCGATGCATAACATGGTCTTTGGTCTGGGTTATGTAAAACTATGCTTAAGTCGTCAAAACTGGCTAAATCAGACCTGGGCGCTTCGTCGAAGAAAACTATAAACTGCATAAATTATATATATATATTTAGGAATGGAAAATGCAAGCAGGCATGAGTTGCTTAATTACGCATCCAGTTTAATAGTATAAAGCCTGGCAGAATATTTCCTATGCAAAATTGATATTTTATGCACAAAAATAGGAATTACTTAAAGTGTTAACAAGATCATTTCATTTTTGTGGAATACTGTAAACTAAGATGACAACTTTTTCACACCTGATAATAGCTTGTAAACAATGTTGCCCTGAAGAACATCTGACCAACAATTGGTGACCCTGAAATGCATAAAGATTGAACACACTCAACATGTTGTGATGTACCAGTAACAACTAAGCATGCCTGACCATGTTTGCGTTATAAACTCGCATACATATATGTCTCTATCGCCTAAAATGTCAACTACTGCCTATTACAGTCACTGCTGTGTTTAAGCAACTATACACAGTGAACATCAGACTTCAAACACAGCTGCAGTGAAATTTACATGCTACATTGCGATGAGATTTCAAATATCTTAACTTCAAACATTTCACAGGATATGTATTGTGTTACAACATTATGGCAGAATAAAAAATGTGTATAGTACTTTATTACTGGTCCGCCTACAAATAATGTAGGGGGGCCAGTATTGTTTTTCCTCTCTGGTGTCTGTCGTCTTCGTCTGTAACATTCCACGGCGGGACTGCAGGTGGCTTCACCTGTGCAGGCCAGGCAATGACGTCACGCCGCCTCCAGTCTAATTATAGCTCCACGACAGTGGCGGATTCAGGGAGGGCCAGAGGGGGCCGTCCGTCGTCGGTCCGTTTTTTCACAAGCCAAGTACTAAATAGGCTAGGCCTAATACCGTTTATAGAAAGTCATTAATAACCAAAACCACCGTCCTTGACTGAAGAGACTCCGAGTCTGCTCCATGTGGCTAATGAACGTCATTATGCTCTGCTCAACTACCGTGACATGTCAAAGATGGTTGATGGCCTACAGTAGACCGACAGCAGCTGCGCTCTATAAGGTGTAAATTACAGCATGCTAATTGTTAACTGTTCCTGTAGCCTGCCGTTTCACTCAGGCTGGCATCTCCACGCCCTTGTGACGACCGAGGTAACTTCCTACATGTAGGCCTACGTCGGATATCATTCTACATTTTGCTACATCTATTGCTTGTGAAAGTTCTGCATCGAATGGTCCATCGTTCAGGAAACCTAAGTGATGTTAACAACCAATGTACGGCCACCCAGAACGACAGATTCTTCAGATGGACATAGTTTATACATCTTGAGGCTGTTACAAAGGCCATATTGAGCCTATTAGCAGCTGTTACAGAAAAAACCTGCTTTGTATATCATGTGATCGCTAAGCCTATCGCATGAAATTCATTGAAATAGCATGTCACTAAATTCGTTTTTGGCATTCAGATCCTGTGAAAATCGTTTTCGGCCGGGCTCCCCAAACCCAACTGAGGAAGCTTTAGACGCTCCCCAGCCCCCTAGTCGGCTGGAGAGCGGGATACCACTCCCCATCCTGCACTGCATTTAGTAAATATAATATATCGCTACTGTTCAATGTTTCAAATGTGTGCTGTTGCTGCTTATTCAGTATTTCAGTTACATCAAGCATGACAAAAATTCACTTAGTATAAGGGTACGATAAATTCAATCATCATCCGACGCAGCATTGGTAGTCCTTCTATGGCTCAGTTTCATGCGACTCCATTTACTAATGGAATGCATTTTACACTTCAAGACACTACTGGGGTCCAATGCGCCCGATGCTTCCAATGCAGCATTTCATCGCACCCCTCATTTCCCGACAAAGTGATTGGAGTTGTATGTCAGGTTCCCGATGTAGAGATTGTCAATTTGCATGTCGGGTTCCCGATGCCTAGACCTATCCTTTTCAAAGTGTCCAGACAGTAATTCAGGTGCTGATAGAAATTAACAGATTATAGAAATAGCATGTGTTATTGCATAAGCTATATCTCCAACCTTATGTTTTTTGCCCTTTTTGAGTTATGAATTCTCAGCAATGGTGAGAGACATAATGAGCTAATACTGTGTTTTGTGCTTATTTCAGTTAAACAGGCCACTACAGATAGTGTCTGGTGAAGTCGTACCCAGGTCAACTCATACCAGATCAACTTGTACCCTGGCATGCAAGTCGACTCGTTTCAGTGCTTCTTCATACTTTGAGCTTTTAAATAATTTAGGTGGCATCGTAATGAATTTTTGCACTTTTCAATCTGCTGTTTTTCTTTTTTGTAATGCAGTGACCATGCTGCAGTGCAATGGGCTATTCCACACATGGTCTTAATAGTGATTTAAACAACTTCACAATCACATCAGTTTGAATATATAGTAGTTGGCAGCAAATATTAATAGTATTTTGTATATAGCCTATACGAAAGCGGAACCGGTCAGGCAAAAACGTCCAATATAACAAAAAAAATTACTAAATAAGAACTAAATACAAACTACTTAAAACAAAGTTTAAATATAACTCCTTTAAGTTCTTTTTGAACGATTTAGGATCAGTGGCAGTGCGGAATGTTTCTGACAGACTGTTCCATGCAGTGCGAAAGCTCACTATTTACTGAATGCAGGTATGGCAGTAAGACAGTACAGACAATAAATGGTCATATAAACAACAGTGACATAATAAGTAAATCTAATGCAGCATGAGTTGCCGCAAGTATAGGTACAAGTTGACCTAGGCATGTGTATGACTTGACCGCAGTATAACTAGACTGGGTACAAGATGACTTGTACTAATCTTACACAATCATATGCAGAACTGGAATGCAACTCTCACAGCTATTTCTACTTGCTGAAGTACAATCAGCAATCCCTAATGCTTACAGCAGTCCAATAATGATGCATTACATTTCACCCGGTTGGGCCCGGCAGACTGGGGCAGCACTTTAGGCCAACCGATTAATCGGGTCAAACCAATCTTATTAGTTCTTGAACGGCCCCTTAGACCGATGTCACACCTGCGATTTTCTCACGATTTTGTCGCGCAACTTTCTCGCGCGACAAAGTTGCAGCACGCAACTGTGCATGTTGCAGTTGCACACTCCGACTTTGTTGCAGAAACAAAAAAATGACCAATCAGCTTGGTTAGTGCTTGTTTATGCAACAAAGTAGCAGTGTGTGACATGCACAGTTGCATGCTGCAACTTTGTTGTGATAAAGTTGCGCCACAACATCGCATGTGTGACATCGGTCTTGGACCGATGTCATACCTGCGATTTTATCGTACGATTTTGTCACTCAACTTTATCACGCGACAAAGTTGCAGCACGTAACTCTGCATGTCGCACACTGCAACTTTGTTGCATAAACAAGCACTAACCAATCTGATTGGTCAATTCTTGTTTATGCGACAAAGTCGGAGTCTGCGACATGCACAGTTGCATACTGCAACTTTATCGCGCGATAAAGTTGCGCCACAAAATCGTGCTATAAAATCGCAGGTGTGACATCGGTCTTAGTCTGACTGCGTACCGGCACCTTTGTTTCCAAAAACAGTACTGCTTACAACTTACCTACACCCTTGTATAATCCTCCAATTCCTTCCCATTTCAGAGTTTTAAAGAAACAATCAATAAGTCCGGAGTACACAGGTTTGTTAACAGGTTGCGTTTGTAAACGAACTTTCAGAGTATCGAAGGGATGGCCCACAAGGCACACAGCAATTCCAGCTACAGTTCCTGAAACCGAATTTTTAAACGTCCTTCGGACGAGTGACTGATCAGCAGTTTTCGACATTTGCAGACTCAATATATTTTATTTAAATGAAAGAAAATACGTCCGTAAAGCACACTCTACACGATAGTCAATGTCAGCTGCGCGTGACCGTCAAACATACAGCATCGATGTAGGTCACGTCACAGCTACTGCCGAGCCTGCGGCTCACAGGAGGTCACTCAGGTCAGTGCTCACCATGGACCTATTAATAGACACTCGGTGCCTGGTAAGTGGTGACTACTAACTAGGGCTGCGCGCGTGTACACGTTTACAAAATTACACGATTGTGACGACATCACGACTGGTATTTATTATGATGTCTACTTTCTAGTTTCTACGCGGGCACCATGCAGACTGCTTGTCTGCGAGTTTTCTGGTTCCTAGGTTTCTGGCAGCTCTCTCCGATGAGATAAGAGTGCCACTTTTTAATATAATCTATAATAGATCATTGAGAGAAGGTGAGGTACCTAATGATTGGAGAGATGCAAATGTTAGTCCAATTTTTAAAAGTGGTAGTCGAGTA
>Ga0209780_1000764_pt1 | contig 18883 bp, 20 predicted proteins | sample WorMetexBAHAMAS2_FD_187384 | JGI IMG/M metagenome (GOLD analysis project Ga0209780, IMG submission 187384) | Marine gutless worms symbiont microbial communities from Max Planck institute for Marine Microbiology, Germany - Inanidrilus exumae... | ecosystem: Host-associated > Annelida > Digestive...
CCATGGACACCTCCTGCGAAAAGATGGTTGTCCATGAGATTCAAACGAGTGGCTATTCGATTGTCAAAGAACTATGTTATCGATGTTGTGGCACTTCGTGCTGTTATCGATGTGCTGTCATTTGTCAACTAATTACTAATTCCCACTCAACATCTCTTCGGCCTTCTTGAGCGCCTGGTCGAGATTTTCGGGTTTCGAGCCCCCGGCCTGGGCCATATCGGGTCGACCGCCGCCGCCGCCCCCGACCACGGGGGCAATGGACTTGACGATGTTTCCGGCATGGAAGCGGTCGGTCAGATCTTTAGTCACCACCGCAATCAGCAGCACCTTCGAGTCAACGGCACTGCCCAGAACGATCACGCCGGACTTTAGTTTGTCCCGGTATCGATCCGCCAGGTCGCGCAGAGCCGCCGGGGTATCCACGGCCACCCGCTTGACCAGCAAGCTGACACCGTCCACCTCTTGAATCGTATCGGCCGTTTCGTCTGCCTGCATGGAAACGATTTTGGCCTTGAGCCGTTCGATCTCCTTTTCCTGACTTTTCTGTCCGGCAATCATCCCTTCCAATTTCTGGAGCAGGGAATCCGGGGTGTCCTTAAGTATCCGGGCGGCATCCCGGACGATATGATTCGCATGTTGAATCTGTTCCACCGCAGCATTGCCGGTGATGGCTTCCATACGACGAACGCCGGAGGCCACGCTCGATTCCGAAACGATCTTGAAAAGACCGATGTTGCCGGCGCGATCCGTGTGAGTGCCGCCGCAGAGTTCTTTGCTGAAATCGGCCAGGGAAATCACCCGGACCCGATCACCGTATTTTTCTTCGAACAGGGCGGTTGCTCCGGATTGAAAGGCCTCTTCGGCATCCATTTCTTCTATGTTGACGGGCACATTCTCCCGGATCCGTTCATTGACAAGCCACTCGATCCGATCCAGCTCTTCCGGGGTCACCTGGGAGAAGTGGGTAAAGTCAAAACGCAGACGGTCCGGCGCGACCAGGGAACCGGCCTGCTTGACGTGGTCTCCGAGAACCTTCCGCAGCACGGCATGTAGAATATGGGTCGCGGTGTGATTCAATTGCGTGGACCGCCGTTTGTCTTCATCCACCGACAGGGTGACGGCATCACCGGCCCGGAGTGTTCCCTCGACCACCCGGCCTTTGTGGATAATCAATCCGGTGGGATCCTTGACCGTGTCCGTGATTTCAATCGTTCCCTGGGGGCCCGAGATGGTTCCGACATCGCCCACCTGTCCGCCGGATTCCCCATAAAACGGGGTTTCTTCAGCGACCACGTCCACATCGGCGCCGGATTCTACCTCGGTAACTTCATTGCCGTCGGCGACCAGCAGCACCACTTTGGATTCGGTTTCGATGCCGGCGTATCCGCGGAACTCGGACTTGAACCCGTCGGCGGTCAACGTCCGGTACGCATCGCTGATTTCATCAAAGGCGGAAACCTGCCGGGACTGTTCCCGTTGACGGTCCATGGCGACATTGAACCCATCCATATCCACGCCCAGTTCCTGGTCCCGAACCACGTCCTGGACAATGTCCACCGGAAATCCGTATGTATCGTAAAGCTTGAAAATCACGTCCCCCGGGACCACGGTCTCCCCTTTCGCCTTCATATCCTCAAGGGTTTCGTTGAGCAGTTTCAAACCGTAGTCGATGGTCTCCGAAAACCGCAGCTCTTCGTTCTGAATTACATTGGTGATAAAGGCCTCGGCTTCGGTAAGCTCCGGATACTCGGGCTTCATGACATCGAAAACCACTTTGGCGGTTTCGTGGAGAAAGGGTTTCGTCAGACCGATATTGCGCCCGTATCGGATGGCCCGGCGCATGATCCGGCGCAGCACATACCCTCTTCCCTCATTGGACGGCAGGATGCCGTCTCCAATCAAAAAGGCCGCCGCTCTGGAATGATCGGCGATGACCTTCATAGCGACCCCGGCTTCATGGGAAGCATTGCGCCCGATTCCGGACAGCGCTTCCGCCCGCTCGATGATCGGGACGATCAGATCGATGTCAAAATTGGTCGGTACATCCTGTAAAATGGACACCATCCGCTCCAACCCAAGACCCGTATCGATGCTGGGTTTCGGCAGGGGGGTCATCTCACCGGAAGCATCCCGGTTGAACTGCATGAACACCAGGTTCCAGATCTCCAGGAACCGGTCGCATTCACAGCCCAGGGCACAGTCGGGCTTCCCGCAGCCGTAAGCTTCCCCACGATCCAGATGGATCTCGCTGCAGGGGCCGCACGGCCCGGTGTCGCCCATGGCCCAGAAGTTGTCCTCTTCACCGAATCGAACGATCCGATCTTCGGGAACGCCGACCTGACGATGCCAGATATCCGCCGCCTCGTCATCGTCCAGGTAAATCGACACCCAGAGTTTGTCTTCGGGCAGACCATACCCGTTCGTCAAAAGGTCCCAGCCGAAATCGATCGCTTTTTCCTTGAAATAATCTCCGAAGGAGAAATTGCCCAGCATTTCGAAGAACGTATGGTGCCGCGCCGTGTATCCCACATTCTCAAGGTCGTTGTGCTTTCCGCCGGCCCGCACGCACTTCTGCGACGTGGTCGCCCGGGAATAACCGCGCTTTTCTTCCCCGAGAAACAACCGTTTGAACTGCACCATGCCGGCGTTGACAAACAGCAGTGTCGGGTCATCGTGAGGCACCAGAGAGGAACTCCGGACGATCTGATGATGATGCTTTTCGAAATACTCTAGAAATTTTCTCCGTACATCGTTGCCGGTCATGTTGTTCTCCAGAATTTCAGTGGTTAGCCCGGACATTGCACCAGAAGGAGAAGTTCATGCAATTTTCGGGTTAATTTTCTGTCTGCTCCTGCGGGGTCTCCTCTGTGGCCTCGTCCAACCCGATCGCCTGGCGCACCTTTCCGTTCAGATCTTCCGCGATGTCGGTGTTGTCCTTCAGGAACCGTTTGACATTTTCACGACCCTGGCCGATCCGCTCGCCATCGTAGGAATACCAGGAGCCGCTCTTGTCGATTATCCCTGCATCGACGCCGATGTCAAGCAGATCGCCGGTTTTCGATATGCCTTCCCCATACATGATATCGAATTCCGCATCTTTAAAGGGAGGCGCCATCTTGTTTTTCACAACCCGCACCCGGGTTCTGTTGCCGGTGACCTCCTGTCCGTCTTTGATGGCTCCCGTGCGGCGGATGTCCAGCCTCACCGAGGAGTAGAATTTCAGAGCATTCCCGCCCGTGGTGGTTTCCGGGTTTCCAAAGACGATGCCGATCTTCATCCGGATCTGGTTGATAAAGATCACCGCCGTCATGGTCTTTCCAATGGTGCCGGTCAACTTTCGCAATGCCTGGGACATGAGGCGGGCCTGAAGTCCCATGTGGGAATCCCCCATTTCCCCCTCGATTTCGGCCCGCGGCACCAGCGCCGCTACAGAGTCGATCACCATGATGTCGATGGCGCCGCTGCGTACCAGCATATCGGCGATTTCCAGTGCCTGCTCCCCGGTGTCCGGCTGGGCAACCAGCAGCTCGTCGCAATTAACACCCAGCTTCCGGGCGTAGACCGTATCCAGGGCATGTTCGGCATCGATAAAGGCCGCGATCCCGCCCTGGTTCTGCGCCTCCGCAACGGCATGCAGGGCCAGCGTGGTTTTACCCGACGATTCCGGTCCGAATATTTCGATGACCCGCCCCCTTGGAAGGCCCCCGACACCGAGTGCCCGGTCCAACGCGATCGATCCGGTGGAGATCGTCGGCACGTCCACGATGGGCCGGCTTCCCAGTTTCATGATCGAACCTTTCCCGAATTGACGTTCGATCTGCGTCATGGCTGCTTCTACAGCGCGCTGTTTGTCGTTTGACCCGCCCATTGTCTCCTCCTCGAATGCGCTATATTGAAAATAAACCAGAGTGTATGAATTTCTATCAAGACACCGCGTGAAACAAATTCACGGAATGGTCATGAAAGGGGGATTTGTCTCAATGCCGTATACACCGCTCCCCGGGGCCTCAGTTGACTCTGATACAAGATAACCGTGTCCGCTGTAAAGCGGGGGGATTCAATACCGGATAGCTCCTCGAAGGCCTTCATCAACCGCCCCCCATCGATCGATCCTTTGCTGCGTCCGATGGTCAAATGGGCCTTGAACCGCCTGGACTCTGCGGGAAACCCGATTTGGGCCAGTTCTTCCTCCACCCGTCTCTGGCAATTGAAAAGCCTGTCGATATCTCCGCTGACCCCCACCCAGAGCACGCGGGGTTTCCGGATGTTGGGAAACACCCCGAATCCTTTGGCGCAAAGGGTCAGCGTACCGCTGTTGGCCGCGGCTTGCTCCAGGGCCGTCTGGATCCGGTCGATATCCGTCGGATTCACATCACCCAAGAATTTCAGGGTCAGGTGGATGCTTTCGGGACGCACCCATCGGATTTTGAATCGATGCGCTTTAAGGGCGTCCTGGGCCCTGCGGATCGCATCACGAACCGATCCGGGCAATGGCAATGCCACAAAGGCACGGATGGGTTTTTTCGCGTTATCCGCCATGGGGTACCGATGGCAGCGTGAACTGGGGTTCCCCCAGCAGAAAGGTGCCATCTGCAATGCTTTTTTTCAACTCGTCGGCAATTTCACGGGCTTTCACCACACTCGACAGGGGCACCGTCTGTACCTTCTCTCCATTGACGGTGATGGTTCCGCTCTTCAGCTCGGCATAGCTGACCTGGCCGAGGCTGCGGGAAACACCGTTGGGGTAGTCATTTCCGTAATCCACGACCTGGGTGACGATATCTTCATCGGATATCCCGGTGGCTTCGGCGACCTCCTCGTTCAGCAAGGGGATGGGTATTCCGAGCCCCACAGCCAGGGAGCATCCATACCCTTGAAGGCTGAGGCCGCGCAGCCATTGGGGGCTCATCTGCTTCAGGTCGCCCATCACCCAGAGCGTGCCGGCCGGTCGAATGGGGGTCCCGTTGGCCGTCCGATCCACGTTCGGATTGTGCTGGGTACCGTGCCAGGTGACATACCCCTGGGCACCTCCCAGAAAAATACGGGTCCCCAGCCCGATGGTCCGATAGTAGGGGTCGTTGAACAGGGGACTCAGCTGACCGGCGGAACAGTAATTAGCATTGCTGGCCTTCGGCTTGAGTGCCCCCATGTAGGTGTAGATGGTTTTTTTGGTTAAATTAACGGCGCAATTGTAATTCTGGTATCCGTTTCTCGGATTGCACAGGGTGGCCATGGGCAAATCGTCCAGTGTCACATCTTTCTCGAATCCCCGGCTCGGGTAGCACGAGGTACCGTAGGCCGTCGCCTTCAGGTGCACGGTTTTGCCGGAAATCAGATCCTCGATGACATGGCCTCCACCATAGGTGAATTCTCCCGGCCACACCTTGTTGAGCGGGTCATCCTCGCTGGGTTCGGTCGCCCCCAGATAACAGTCCACGGCAGCGACCCCGCCGTAGGCCGGTACATTGTTAAACCACACTTTGGAGGCCTTTATGGTCGGAGTGGTGTGTCCAAAATTGATAAACGCACCGCTGGAGCACATCGGTGCAAACGTACCCGTAGTCACGATATCGACCTGCCTTGCAGCTTCGACAGGGCCTTCTTCCTTGACGATATCGATGATTTCTTCGGCGGTGACAACGACGACATCTCCGGATCGGATCCTGTCATTGATCTCCTGATACGTTTTCTGGACCTTGTGTTTCCTGTTCATTGCGGACGCTCCCCTGGCATGGCTGTCAAATCGCTGTTACCGGCGGACTGTTGCCTCCGGCAGACGGGATTACCGGATCCCCGGATACGCCATGAGTTTTTTACTGATGTTGTTCTCAATCCATTTTCTGTCCCACCATTCCACCGGATTCACGAAGGTGTGGTGGACCATCATGGCAAAATGGAGGTGGTCGCCACCCGCCAGACCGGTGGTTCCGGTATATCCGATGATGTCCCCCCTGTCGACGGTTTGATTCAGTTTCACGTCGATACGGCTCAAATGGGCATACATGGACTGCAAGCCTGCTCCATGGTCGATCACCACACAGTTCCCGTAGATCCCCAGAACATCTGCGAATATCACGACCCCATGGTTGGCTGCCGGCACCGGCGCTTTCCTGGTGGCAGCCAGGTCCACACCAAGGTGAATCTGCCGGTCGATTTCCCTTCCGTTGTGTAAATATACCCGACGGTCTCCGAATCCCGCCTGACGGGCCGAGCCGGGAAGCCGGAGAAAAGAACCCGCCCACATCATTTCCGGGCGGGTGCCGCCGACCACCGTTGAAAGCTTCTCGTAGTCTGATGCCCGAAGGGTCCGGTTGATAAACAGGAATTGGTCCAGAGGGGCCTTTTGAGGCACCTCGGCCAAATTCGCATCGAACTGCGGAAGCTTCCGCTTTAGAAAGCGATCGGTAATCCGAATCTTGTCGTTGGGAAACCGCTTCAGCCCGATATAATGTCGAAATGCCGCCCTGCTTTTGTTACCGGCCCGATCCGAGGCGCCTAAATAGATGCCGGTGTCCCGGTCCTGGTCGATCCGCAATGCGAACATGGCCATATACACGGTCGGATCTTCAAAATTCCCGCCGACGCCCGGGTAAAACTCCTTGCCCACATGCACACCGCTGACTGGGCAGGGTTCTGAAAGCCGGTACACCACAAGACCGGCTCCCCCCTGGGCGATATTGTGGGCTTTGCTGAGGACCCGGATGTCCGGTGGCACGGTGTCGATCAGGATGACTTTTTCAGCGACCTGCCGGTTGCCCTTGCCGCCGTTGCGCCAGGAATAGTCCCATACCGTGGAGCGGATCCGAGCGTTCCCATCGGATATCCCCAGTTTGGCTGGCTCCAGGGTCACGGCGAGATCTTTTTCCCGGATCACGCCGGTCTTGAAAAATCCCCTCGAGGGGAAAGGCCGATCCAGCAGGAGATGGGTCTTGTCACCCTGGACACATTCGATGCGAAGGTGACGTAACCCGGTGTTCCGGTCGGAAACGGTGACGGAAAACGGCTGGTACGCGCCGAATACGGGCTTCGGCAAGATCAGTTGAACCTCCGGTTTCTCGCCTTCGAGGCGTTTCAGCGATCCCCAGCCGATGGGTATTAGAAGGATGAAACAAAGTGTGGCGATCAGCCTCCACTTGAAACTTTTCTCTTTTTCTTTCAATGGGTTACGGATTGTGCCTCCAAAGGGATTGACCCGAAATCATAACAGTTCGAATATGGGTCTGCAACGGTTTTTTGACCCGGACATGCCATGGCATCTGTTCAGCCCGAACGCCCCCTGCTCGGGATCACACTTCTGTTCTTAGGATCTTATGATTCAAGGTGCGCCCTTGACCTTGAAGGTCTCCGTGTGGTGCAATGTCCAGACCGGCAGCTTGACTTTTCCCGGGGCGCACGATAAATATTGCTCGTAACATATCGTAAATCTGAGCAATTTTTAACTTTTTCGCATTTGGATACCGCAGATTCATGACATATCGGGTAGATATCGAATCACTTACCATCGGGCGGGGCCGCCCCCTCGCATTTATTGCGGGACCCTGCGTCATCGAATCGGCCGAAAACACCTTTCGTATCGCAGAAGGATTGAAACAGCTGTCCGAGACGCTCAACTTTCCGCTCATCTTTAAAGCCTCCTACGACAAGGCGAACCGTACGTCGATACAATCGTTTCGCGGGCCTGGCGCTCGTGATGGTCTTGACATCCTGGGGCAGATCCGAAAGCAGCTGGACATACCGGTTCTATCCGACGTCCATCGTATTTCCGAAATTGATGCCGCCGCAGATGTTTTGGATGTCATTCAGGTCCCGGCCTTTTTGTGCCGGCAAACCGATTTCGTCGTGGAAGTTGCCCGGACCGGAAAACCGATCAACATTAAGAAAGGGCAGTTTCTCGCACCCTGGGACGTTCCCAATGTGATCGGCAAAATCACCGCCATGGGAAACCACCATATTCTGATTACGGACCGGGGCACGATGTTCGGTTACAACAACCTGGTTGTCGATTTCCGAGGCATACCCATCATGCAGCAAACCGGTTATCCCGTGGTATTCGACGCCACCCACAGCGTCCAGACGCCGGGTGGAGCCGGAACCAGCTCGGGCGGACAGCGGGAGTTTGCCCCTGTGCTGGCACGGGCGGCGGTCGCTGCAGGGGCCGATGCGGTGTTCATGGAAGTTCACTTCGATCCGGATAATGCGTTGTGCGACGGGCCGAACTCGCTTCACCTGGATTCTCTGGGTTCCATGCTGGATGAACTGCTGGCCATCCGTGCGGCGCTTTCCTCTCAACACATTTCAGGCCCCGAAGCCGAAACGACTCTCCCATGAAACTTCAGGAACGCCTAAAACGCATCCAACTCCTTTTGCTGGACGTGGACGGAGTCCTCACTGACGGCAGCATTGTCTATGACGATCGTGGGATGGAGACCAAAGCCTTCAATGCCAAGGATGGTCTCGGCATGCGACTGCTCATGGACTCAGGGATCGATATCGGACTGATCACCGGTCGATCGTCGAATGCGCTGAAACATCGTTGCCGCAATCTCGGAATTCACCTTCTGATGGACGGCGTAAAGGATAAAGCCGCCGCTCTGGAACAGATCAAATCGGACTCGGGTCTCACCGAAGATCAGATCGCCTTCGTAGGGGACGATTTACCGGATATGGCCATTATGGCCCGGGTCGGGATGGGTATTGCCGTTGCCGATGCCCAGCCGGCGGTTCGGGACATGGCGCATATGGTCACCGGGCAGCCCGGCGGCAAAGGGGCCGTTCGGGAAGTTTGTGAGGCCATCCTGGTAAGCAAAGGCCTCTGGGACGATATTCTTAAGAAAATGGCGGGCTGATGCAGGGCGGCGGGAATCATACCAAACGATATCTAAGACTGTTTCTCATTGCGACGGTGCTCGTGGGTATCGGGGCGGTCATCACCGTATTCATGGAGTATCGCCGGCTGACCGGAAATCCCGAAGAAATCCTTTCGGACGTCGCCCCCAATGCGGAATTGACCATCCGCAACCTGAAGCATACCGCCACCCGGGAGGGATTTACAGAGTGGCGTCTGAATGCCGAGGAGGCGCAATATCGAGGGGATGAAAGAATTGCTCAACTGAGAGGCCTCTCCGTGACCTTTTTTTTACAGGACGATGAAGAAGTCCACCTGTCCGCCGAACGGGGACAGCTGGATACCAAAACCAACAATCTGATCATTGAAGGCAATATTCGAATCCGGCAGGGCCCGTTATTGATGACCACCGAGCAGCTTCGTTACGGCCATCAGGACCGCATTATCCGCACCGAAAGCCCGGTCGAAGTGTCCGGCGAAAAAGTGAGGCTCACGGCCGACCGGATGAAGTATGAAATTCTAAACCGCAGAATTTTGTTCGAAGGACACGTCCATGGGACACTTCATGGGAATATTTCGATATAGCCTGGCAAGCGTGATTCGTCTTGCGGTGGCGTCGCTGATCCTGTTCTGGGGTATCCCGGGATATGCCCAGGAAAATGCTCCGGATCAGACGTCCGATGCCCGCTTGGAGAAGATTCAAATCCTATCGGACACCCTGGTGGCCGACCACCAGTCAAAAATCGCCGAATTTATCGGTAACGTAAAAGCGTCCCAGGGAGACACCACCATCGAATCGGAGCGGTTGAAGGTCTATTATGGATCCGGGGGACCGCCTTCGGCAGACCCGGAAAATCTGGCAGCCCAGGTGGAAAAAATCGTGGCGTCCGGAAACGTCCGTATCCGATTTGAAAACAGACTTGCAGTCACCCAGGAGGCAGTATACAATATTCGTGCCCAGGTGTTCACGCTCAGCGGAAAGGGCACCCGGGTGACCAGCGGCAGCAGCTACATCGTCGGAGAAAAGATCACACTGCGTCGAAAGGATGGGCAGGTGGTGGTCATCGGGGGTGAATCCCAGCGGGTGGAAGCTGTTTTTTATCCGGAAGATGCGGAAAAGAAGCAGGGTCCAACGGAATCGGACTCCGGCGAGACAGAATCGTCGAGCGACAAGGAATGAAACAGGAGCCGGCCACTGACGCCATATCCGACCTGCTTCTCGAACCACTATGACGACACTGCAGCTCGAAAATCTGGTCAAAACCTACTATCGCCGAACCGTTGTCAACTCGGTGAGCTTGAGCGTTGAAAGCGGCTCTGTGGTAGGGCTTCTGGGACCCAATGGCGCCGGGAAAACAACGACGTTTTACATGACCGTCGGGATGATCCGCCCGGATGCCGGTCGTGTTCTTCTCGATGGAGAAGAAATCACGAAGAATCCCATGTTTGAAAGGGCGCGCAAGGGGATCGGTTACCTTCCCCAGGAGGCGTCCATCTTCCGCAAACTGACCGTCCGTCAGAATGTCATGGCGGTGCTGGAGACCATGTCGCTGACGCGGTCGGATCGGGAACGACGCGCGGACCTGCTCCTCGAAGAGCTGGGCATCAAGCGGCTATCGGATCAGAAAGCCAGTGTTCTTTCCGGAGGCGAACGCCGACGGCTGGAAATATCCCGAGCGCTGGCCACAAATCCGGCATTCATATTACTGGACGAACCATTTGCAGGAATTGACCCATTGGCGGTTGTGGACATTCGGAAAATCATCGAACATCTGAAAAGCCGGGATATCGGAATTCTGATTTCCGACCACAATGTGCGAGAAACTCTTGAAGTCTGCGACCGGGCATATATATTAAATGATGGTCAGGTGATTGAATTCGGTTCTCCCGAAAAGATCGCCTCGAGTGAAACCGCCCGGCGATTCTATTTAGGGGAAGAATTCAGGCTATAGGATGGCAATCGAACTCCGACAACAACTACGGCTGACTCAGCAGCTGATCATGACCCCCCAGCTGCAGATGGCCATCAAGCTCCTGCAGCTGTCGCGGCTGGAGCTGGTGGATATGATCCATCAGGAACTGGAGGAGAACCCCACCCTGGAAGAAGTACAGGAGACCGCACCCGAAGACCAGGCCAGTCAGCAGACCGAAGCCAACCCCGATGAGTCGCCCTCCGCCGAGGAAATCCAGATCAAGGAAAATTTGCCAGAGGACATCGATTGGAGCAATTACATCGATGAATACAACTCACCCGGCCGAATTTCCTACGAGACCGAAAGCAGGGACACCCCCCGTTTCGAAACCTTCGTATCTGCCAAAAAATCCCTCAGTGATCATCTACTCTGGCAGCTGCTGATGACCCTGCCCTCCAAGGAAGAGGAGAGGGTCGGGAGCCTGATCATCGGCAATCTGAACCGGGACGGCTACCTGGACATGGACTATGACGACCTGGTCGAAATGAGCGGGGCACCGCGGGAGATGGTAGACGCGGTCCTGGCCATTTTACAAACCTTCGACCCCATCGGTGTCTGTTCCAGGGATATCAGCGAGTGCTTGCTGATTCAGGCCCACCACCTGGGACTGGACGATACCGTAGTCACCGAAATCATCACAAACCATCTCAACCATCTCGAGAACAAAAATTATAAAGCCATCTGCAAGGCCCTGAAAGTCGACATGGACACCGTCGTAACGGCCGTTAACATCATCACGGCCCTGGAACCCCGTCCCGGACGGGAATACTCCGAAGACGAACCGGTCTATATCAACCCCGATATCTATGTCTATAAGGTGGATGACGAATTCGTGATCATGCTCAACGATGACGGGATGCCGAAACTACGCGTCAACTCGTTCTATAAAGAGGCGATCACCGGAACCGGCAAAGTCTCGACCCAGGCCAAGGATTATATCCAGGACAAGATGAGATCGGCCGCATGGCTGATTCGCAGCATTCATCAGCGTCAAAAGACGATCTACAAAGTCATGGAAAGTATTGTCCGATTTCAAAGAGAGTTCTTTGAACAGGGCATTACTCACCTGAAACCGATGGTACTGCGGGACGTGGCTCAGGATATCGGCATGCATGAATCGACGATCAGTCGGGTCACCACCAATAAATACGCCTACACCCCCCAGGGTATCTTCGAGCTGAAATACTTCTTCAACAGCTCCATCAATCGCGTTCATGGCGGCTCTGTCGCGTCTGCCAGCGTCATGGCAAGAATCAAGCAGATCATCGAAAGCGAGGATCCGCGAAAACCCTACAGCGACAGCAAAATCGCTCAAATATTGAAGGATTCGAATATCGACATTGCGCGGCGCACCGTCGCCAAGTACCGTGAAATGCTCAAGGTACTGCCCTCCAATAAACGAAAACAGATTTAACGGGAGACGCTCTATGCAAACATCGGTGACGTTTAAAAAGCTGGATCCGTCTGATCATTTAAAAGCCTATGTGGGTGAAAAGTTGGACCGATTTGATAAATACCTCTACAACCCGGCAGAGGCGAATGTCGTTTTGTCGGTCGAAAAATTCCGGCACATTGCGGAGATCACCATCGTCGGGGATCGCCTCAATATTATCGGGAAGGAAGAGACCGAAGATATGTATTCGGCCATCGACATGGTTCTCGACAAGCTGGAAAAGCAGATTAAAAAATCCAAGGAAAAGATCCGGGAGCGAAGGGGCGGTTCCAAGGCCAAAGAACTGGGAACCATGACCGAAGCATCCGCTCTGGAACCGGATGACAACCCCGGGGAGCTGATGGTGGAAAGCATTGAATATAAACCGATGGGTGTCGAAGAGGCATTAATGCAGCTGAAGCTGGTCAACGACAATTTCCTGGTCTTCACAAACGCACGGTCCGATCAGGTCAACGTTCTGTATCGGCGAAAGGGTGGGAATTTCTGTCTGATCCAGCCGATCGTATAAGCACCTCCCTCGCGCCTGACGGCGCTTTGGAGGGTAAATATCAAATTACAAACTCCAAATAACAAACACTGAAAACCTGAAACCTGAAACCAGACATCAAATTTCAAATACCAAATACCGAGTACCCAATACCTAACACATGAAAATACTTGATGTATTAAAACCGGAAGCGATTCTTCCCACCCTGGATGCCCGGGATAAAAAGGGGGTCCTTGAAGAACTGGTCACACCGATCGCCCCCCACGCGGATGTGAGTCCGGAGGAGCTCGTCCGTGTCTTAATGGACCGGGAGCAGCTCGGCAGCACCGGAATCGGAGGCGGTATCGGTATTCCCCACGGCAAGTTAAAGGCCCTCAACGACCTGCTTCTCGGCTTCGGGCTGAGCCGTCAAGGGGTTGATTTTGATTCCATCGACGGTCGGCCCACCCACATCTTCTTTCTCCTGGTGACGCCGGAAAATTCAACAGGATTGCATCTGAAGCTGCTGGCCCGGATATCGCGGATTCTCAAAAACGAGCCCTTTAAAGAAAGGCTGTTGCAGGCCACCGATCGCGACGAAATATACGATATCATAAAGAACGAGGACGAAGACTTCTAGCGTTTTCTTCCTCTCCCTTTCGCTCAAGTCTGATCCAAAATTCACTTTTACCGAAATTGCCTGTATAATGCGCTCAAATTAGGCCTTGAGGCCAGGGCACAGCCGTTTCAGGATATACCGAAAATAAAAACAACACCGTCAGTTGTGTCCCGAGCAACGGCGAGGGACTGAGAGTATTTCACGAATCGGCATCTCCCGATTCGTGAAATGTATATAAATCTCTGTGAACTCTGTGTCTCTGTGGGGAGATTTAATCTTAAACACATTAACGAAATGTACGGAACATAACCATGGCCCTCCCCACCCTGCTCATCATTACCGGCCGTTCCGGATCCGGCAAAAGTACGGCGATCGCCGCACTGGAAGATGCCGGATTTTACTGCGTGGATAACATGCCGGTGGCCATGCTTCCCAAATTCCTCGAGCTGCCCTTGGAGGGAGCCTCGGATGCTGCCGGATTCGCTTTTGTCATGGACTTGCGGGAAAAGGGGTTTCTCAGCAGCTATCAAACGATCCTGGGCGATCTTCACGGGAAAGGATATCCCATCGAAATCGTGTTTCTCGAAGCCGACCGGGAGACCCTGCTCCGACGCTACAGTCAATCCCGTCGCCAGCACCCCCTGGCCAGGAAAGGCCGGACCTTATCCCAGGCGATAGATGCGGAAAAGGAAAAGCTCGAAGACCTCCGCGGGGAGGCCGAGTATGTGATCGACACTTCACAGTCGAACGTTCATGATCTGAAAGCCAGGATTCAGGACATTGCCAAAAAGAGCGTCGAGCTGGCCCCCATGCGGGTAAATATCATGTCCTTCGGGTTTAAATTCGCCCCCCCCAGGGAGGCCGACCTGGTCATGGATGTCCGATTCCTTCCCAATCCGTATTTCGAACCCAGCCTTAAGCTCCTCAACGGAGAAACCGAAGCGGTTCAATCTTTTGTCTTGAACAACAGACAAACACGCTTATTTTTAGACAAATTTTTGAACCTGCTTGACTATCTGATACCGTTATATAAAAAGGAAGGAAAAGCATATCTGACAATTGCGGTCGGGTGCACCGGCGGCCGTCATCGGTCCGTTGTCGTCGCCCGGCAACTATTTGAGCACATCAAACAAGTGGAACATCGTGTTGAACTGAACCACAGGGATATTCACCAACGGTAGCCCGGATATGTTCGGCATATTCGAGGCATTCCCCTGCCACGACGCCAGCTTGAAAATGGACGCCATCGTTTTCAGCAAGCGCCTTGCATGAATCGTTGACAAATTAAATCATTTCCCGTTCGACGCATGTCCGTAGAGCCCCGAATCCGGAGTCCGGAAACTCCGTTGCCGGGTAGAATCGAAGGATTGAGATGCGAGATTCAATGATTGGAATTGTAATCGTTACCCACAGCCGTCTTGGTGATGCCTTGATCGAGGCGTCCGAATTCGTGTTGGGGTCCCGGCCGGAATCGGTTACCGCGATATCCATTGATCTGAACGAGAAGGCCGAGCGTCTCCGGGCGAAAATCGCAGAAGGGATCAAGTCCGTGGATCAGCGCCGGGGCGTGCTGATCATGACAGACATGTTCGGAGGGACACCGTCCAACCTCAGCTATTCGTTTCTGGAGGAAGGGCGAATCGAGGTCATTTCAGGCGTCAACCTCCCCATTCTGATCAAGGCCGTCAACAGCCGCGATAAAAATCACTTGTCGGATCTGTCCTCGATTCTGGAAGCGTACGGGAAAAAAAGCATATCTCTGGCCAGCGGGATTTTACGTGGAAACAAGCGCGAATAGAAGGAGGTAGAATGGCTATCAAGATAGGGATAAATGGGTTTGGCCGGATCGGCCGGATGGTCTTCCGGGCCGCCCTGAACCATCCGGATGTCACCGTCGTGGGCATCAATGATTTGATGGACACGGAAACCATGGGCCACCTGCTCACCTATGATTCGGTTCATGGGACCATTGACCGGACCATCGCCACGGAAAAAAATTCCATCGTTGTGGACGGAACCCCGGTGGCCATTACATCCATAAAGGATCCGGCCCAGATCCCCTGGGGGGACTACGGGGTCGGCATTGTGGGCGAGTGCACCGGACTTTTCCGGGACTCCGAAAGCGCCTCAAAACACCTGTCCGGAGGAGCCCGGAAAGTCGTGATTTCGGCTCCGGCCAAGGAGCCGGACATCACGATCGTGATGGGGGTCAATGACACCCAGTACGACCCCAAGGAGCATCACATCGTTTCCAATGCATCCTGTACCACCAATTGTCTCGCACCGGTGGCCAAAGTACTCCTGGAAAACTTCGGCATCAAACACGGGCTGATGACCACCATCCACTCCTACACCGGGGATCAGCGCCTGCTGGATTTCCCCCACAAGGATCTCCGTCGCGCCCGGGCTGCCGCCCTTTCCATGATCCCCACCACCACGGGGGCCGCCAGGGCCGTCTCTCTGGTGCTGCCGGAACTGAGCGGGAAACTCAACGGTCTGGCCATCCGGGTGCCCACACCCAATGTGTCCATCGTTGACCTGGTGGCCACCCTGGAAAAATCCGGAGTGACCGAATCCGAAGTAAACGCGGCGCTGAAATCCGCGTCCGAAACATCCCTGGCCGGGATCCTCGGCTTCAGTGAATTGCCCCTGGTGTCCTCCGATTATAACGGGTCACCATTGTCGTCCATCGTGGACGGTCTGACGACCTATGCCATCGGTGACATGGTCAAGGTGATGTCGTGGTACGACAACGAGGTCGGCTATTCCAACCGCATGGTGGATCTGATCGCGATGATTGGAAAGCAACTGTAGAAGGAATGCTGAAAGCTCAAAGCTGAAAGCTGAAAGATGGATGCTGGATGCTTGATCCTGGATTCTGGATAATTCGATTTTGGAATTTGGAATCCGGATTTTGGATTCCTGGAAATCGTCATTTGTAATTTGATATTTGTCATTTGTTACTTGTGATTTGTATTTTGTGTTTTGTGTTTGTTGTTTGTTGTTTGAAATTTGATATCTGGTATTTGGTATTTGTATTCTTACATTTTTCATTTGTCATTTTAATGCCGTCGCATCAGTATCGAGCATAGGCAGCATAGCCGAATTTTCAAACTGAGGAATAACGAAATGGGATTACGCACTCCGCTGATTGCCGGTAACTGGAAAATGTACAAAACATGCCCGGAAGCCGTAAACGCTGCCGAGCGACTCACCGGACTGATTCCGGAAGGGTTGAATGTAGAGGTGATGATCGCGCCGGCATATACGGCTCTGTTTCCCGTCGCCGATGTGCTGAGAGGATCGATCATCACCCTGGGCGCTCAGAACCTGTACTGGGAAGCCGAAGGCGCTTACACTGGTGAGGTATCAGCCGCCATGCTGAAATCCGCCGGCTGTTCCCATGTTATCATCGGGCACTCCGAACGGCGTCAGTATTTCGCAGAAACCGATGAAGCGGTGAACCGAAAGATCCGCGCGGCCGTCGACGCCAGCCTGGTGCCGGTCCTGTGCATCGGGGAAACCGAAGCCCAGCGCGATGCCGGGGAAACCTTTGCGGTACTTGACAAACAGGTCCAAATGGGGTTAGAAGGTTTCTCTTTGACGGACCTGGAGCAGCTTGTGGTGGCCTACGAGCCGGTATGGGCCATCGGCACCGGGAAAACAGCCACCAGCGCTCAGGCCCAGGAAGCGCACCAATATGTGCGGGGAGTGATCGAAAAAGGATTTGGCGAAGCACTCGCTGCCGGTTTACGAATATTGTATGGTGGCAGTGTCAAGCCGGCCAACATTCGCGAATTGATGGACCAGCCGGATGTGGACGGTGCCCTGGTCGGCGGGGCGAGCCTGGATCCGGACACGTTCATTCAGATTGTCACTTACCAGAATAAAATCGTATGACGATTTTATGAAACGCGATGATGTCGCTCTAAGGACAAAAGGCACCGCTTAATGCGGAATTTCCACCTCGCTCTAAGAGGCAGAGGTGAATCATCTAATAAACAAGGGTGTAAATAGATTCCATGTCGATTCCAGTTATCGTTCTACATATTGTCGTTAGCATCGCACTGATTCTGATCGTGCTGCTGCAGACCGGCAAAGGGGCGGATATGGGTGCCTCTTTCGGAGGCGGCTCCAGCCAGACGCTGTTCGGTAGCACCGGTGGTGCCACCTTTATGAGTAAACTTACGACGGCGGCAGCCATTGTATTTATGGTGACGTCCCTGGTGCTGGCATATATGTCCGGCCGCACGCCGGCCGACTCAATCATGACCGACAGCCCGCCTCCGGTGGAACAGACAACGGAGCAAACCGCACCGGCAGCGCCGGCCGCAGTTCCCCAGCAGACCGCTGAAACTCCGGCGCCCGGCACACCGGCCTCCGGAGAATAACATTTGATGTGCCGAAGTGGTGGAATTTGGTAGACACGCTATCTTGAGGGGGTAGTGGCCTACGGCCGTGCCGGTTCAAGTCCGGCCTTCGGCACCACAGAAACTTCAAAGGCCAGCCGATCTTCGGCTGGCCTTTTCTATTGAACAGTACGATGTAAGAATCGGAAAAGTTAAAGTGCGGTTCCTTTTTCTACGTCGTTGATCATGGATTTGACCGTTTCAATCAACGCTGGAATGTCATTCTCGCAAATTTCATACAATTGCTCGGCATTGACCTGAAAGTAGCCGTGGGCCAAAACATCCCGCACGCCCATGACACCCCGCCACTTTACGTCGGGATAGCGATTTAATAGCTTTCCATCTGTTTTGCGGTCAATGTTTTTGAATTCCTCGCCAGCCGCAATCAGAATCATGCAAATCGCATCCATCCGATCGATTCCCGCATCACTGGCATAAAAATCGGCTGGTTCGGCAATATCCGAGAACCGCCGCGGAATCCGTTCCAGCGCTTCAAGGAGCGTTCCCAGCTTCTCAACCAGAACCCGCCGGTCATACATAGACCGCCTCCTTCTCGATTCTCGCTTTGAGTCTGGGGTTGGTTAGACCGCGCAACTGCAGCACGTCTACTGGATAACCCAACAATTCCTCCAAATCTTGTTTCATCATGGCGGTCATGAACAGGTTAGGGGCATCGGTATCGAAAACAATGTCAATGTCGCTAGTCTGCTGGGCGGTATTGCGCGCGTAGGATCCAAAGTATCCCAATACGCGCAAACCATATTCCTCTCCGTGGCGTTCCTTGAAGGTTGCCAACAGGCTTCGCAGCCGCTCGGGAGTCAGCGTCTTATCAGGCATAAGGTCACCTCAGTGGATCCTGGCTTCTACTAAATTTTAATTAGCGTTCTAAATTAATTGAGCAGTCGGGGAGTTTTTTGCACCAACGCTTGTCATTCCGGACTTGATCCGGAATCCAGATCTTTGAAAGGGCCATATCTGGATTCCTGCCTTCCAGACTGTGTCATAATTATGTACCAATTACTACTGAATAACCGTATCGATAGGTGATATATAGGTTGTAAAATCAAGGAGAACGATATGGCATTCCGATACGGCCAAGACCGAAAGCAATTGGCCCT
>Ga0209780_1000765_pt1 | contig 18872 bp, 8 predicted proteins | sample WorMetexBAHAMAS2_FD_187384 | JGI IMG/M metagenome (GOLD analysis project Ga0209780, IMG submission 187384) | Marine gutless worms symbiont microbial communities from Max Planck institute for Marine Microbiology, Germany - Inanidrilus exumae... | ecosystem: Host-associated > Annelida > Digestive...
AAATTTTGCGTACGGGAAATCGGCGAAATCGTGCGCTGCTTACCTGACAAAAACAAAAACAGATGCAGTTTGGAACCGATGTTGTCGATTTCGCGTTTATTTATCGTATTCTCGATCAACTTAAAACGTCACTTTACCACTTCAGACTGAAGAAAGTGGCGTTTACGCAAAACTTTTCGGCATAAGGGTGTTGACCAGTGGCGTCGGCGCGTGGATCCTGGACCCCACTGGGGCTTCGCCCCAAAACTACCATGACTAGTGCCAATACGTGCAGTAGTACATTATGGTGACATTGGAAGGCTTGCTGTGTGCTTGCAGCTCTGATGCAGACTGGCGCTCTGGCGGCGTTCGGTTCCGGTGCGTCCGGTAGCCCGTACAACGCCATCACCGACCCGAACAAGTACGACCAGTACCTCAGTCGGGCGTTCGACAACAACAGCAATCTGAATGACCCGTACCTCGGCTGGTGCTACTGGATGGCCGTCGTCGGCGACATGCTGTCCGTGGTGTGTGGAACATTGTTCCTGCTGGCCGCCTGGTGCAACTGCTGCAGCAGCAAGGACTAGATCTGCGTCGACGATGAAATCTCACATGTATTCGACAACTTTGATGCACACTCAGCGTAGTCGCGGCGGCTACCGGCGTGCCCATTCCCCCAGCCCTTAAGTTGGGGGCAGTTAAGCTGTTAGCGCTTGCAACTTTCAGCATGTTGCATATTGCAAACAGTACAGAATGTACAGGGTGGGCCAAAAACTGCACACCCACTGTTTCTCAAAAACTGTCCTACAATGTGTGCCAATAAAGCTTGTTTTGTCATATTTGACACTTAGTATCGCACAACCACGTAATATGATATTAGACTATTATTAAATTCTATCGGTTAAGTATTCTATGCCCGGCGTCATACTTATATGCCAAACTGAGACATTGGTACAGTCAGTAAATATAATAAAATTCTAGTTAAAAATTGAGAACTGAAAAAGCGTACGGCGCTAAGAATATGTCGAAGAAATGTATCGTAAAACAGTAATGTAGGAGTGGACTTTAACATCGTTTGAAATAGTAGTCATGATTTTATAGCAAAGTCATTTTACGTATTGTAGCAGACGATAATGAGTCATCCCGATTTCTGCTACTGTTTCATAAAATATTTAACATTATGACGGTAAAACAACTTGATTACATACCATTGTTCATGATTGTCTTATTATACTAGTAAAACCACTGTTTTATCACATATTTATTGTTATTAACACCACCAGAGTGAAAAAGATGGGTGTGCAGTTTTTTGGTCCACCGTGTACATTAGCACACGACGTGTAACTGCTGTACACGCTACAGCCTATTTAGCACATACATACTATGATTATATTGATTGATGAACTGCAACAACGAAAAACATTTAATCATACGTCTAGCATGTGGTGTGAAGGAAAATAGTGTCTCAAATAGCACCCCGACATTTTTAGCTGTAACTTCAGCAAACATTTTCCGATTTCAATAATTTTCGGCACAAATATTAGCTAGAGATTAGGCAATCAAAAAGTGATTATTTTCCCACCTCACCTAAACAGTGTATCTGCACTACTTTGCAAAACAGACAAACACAAAATTGCATCTTTTCACTCAATGCCATATGGTTATGGTCGCAGACTCGCAGTCTCAAAAATGGGCGTTGCTGGACTTTTCTTCGTTGAACTTGGGGTAAAAGTCAACGGCAAGTATTACCAGGATGTTTTGTATCGCAGTGAATGTTACCTGCTATCGGACATGTTGCGGGTGCACGGCAATTTCGTCTTTCAACAGGACAGCGCACCTGCGCATCGGGCGCGTGACACAATCGAACTCCTCCTGCGGCGTGAAACAACATAATGCCATTTCTCCATAGCTATGGCCGCCACCAACAGTCCGGACCTGAACCTCGTTGACTACAAGATTTGGGCAGTCATACAGCAGCGTGTGTATGAGATGCAGATACACAATGTCGATGAACTCAGCCAGCGACTGGTTGACGTTTAGAGCGGTCTGCTGAAGTGTTGTCGACGTTGCTGTCAGTGAGTGGAGAAAGTGTCTGCGGGCGTCAGTTCGCGCAAATGGGGGACACTTCGAACATCTGCTGGAGGCTGTTTCGATAACGGAATGAAACTGTCGATGGACAGTCTGTGCACTACGTGTCTGTTGAAGCTTTCAATAAAATAATCATATGACATTGAGTGAAAATATGCAATTTTTGCGTTTGTCTGTTTCGCATGCAGAAACACTTTAGGTTAGAGGTGGGAAAAGTAACCACATTTGATTGCCTAATCTCTAAGTAACATTTGTGCCAAAAATTATTCAAATCGGAAAATGTTTGCTTAAGTAACAACTAAAAATGTCGCTTTTTGAGACAGTATATATTAGGCCTAGTTTTAGTACCATAACTTAGATCAAATTAAAATCTTTTTCGTGGAAGGTGGCAATGGTCCCAGATCCAAGGTGACACCCCTCGAATTTCCTACTCCATCGACGCTTTCAGCAAATTCAGCTTTCTGATCTCTAATCAACCGAGCAAAATGATTCGCTCTATGTTGCGACGGTCATCCAAGCAAGCAAGCGTCTGGTTTGCCCGAAGCAACAGAAAACACATGCAGGCCTAATGACAAAGCCCAAAAATAATATAGCACGTGTCGTATCTTGCTGTAATATTATAGCCTACCGTAATTGTGGATAGATTTGTTTAGCAATGCTTAGCCTATTTTTATCGTTATATCATGCTAAACTTTCATCACACTGTAAGACGTAATTTAAACCCAACAGCACACTGATCCATGACGTCTTCGCCAGATAATCTGTAGGCCTAGAGCACTTGGACGTTATTTGTCATAATTTCATAGCTTTTACTTTCATTTTATGTTATTTTCTTGTGGTTTATAATGTTGTTTAGGCTACTATGTTTTTGTCTTACATTTCTTATATTATTGCATCGGCTAACGTCCAGACGCTAGCCTACTTGAAGCAGAGGTTCATCACCCGTGCGTGGTCCATGCATAACTCACTGCCCACAGTGATGCCGTTACTTACTACTGAGTCGTCCCAGTCAGTAATTTTGCGCAGCTAGATTCTACTCCATGAGGCATCGTGTTTCATGCTCCAGATTTTGGTCCATGCTGTAAGCGGTATGGAAGCCCCGCTCATGAACCTCTGGTATAAAGGTGCTGGTTTTGTATCGATGACTGCCAGCTTGCAGTTTCCAGTAATCCAACAAATCCATAGCGTTTTAAGGTTGTTTGCCGCTTCGATACGTTTGTGCTAAGCTTCTGGCACAAGAGCCAATGCGTCGCTGTTATTTCTTATTTCAGATGTTTTGTTATATCTACGCTGTTTTGCAGAGATTATTAAAGGACCTTCCCATCTAAGACATCTGGGACATAAAGGCTATCGCTTGCGCCTGTTTGTCAACTCTTGACCCTAAAGCGCTGCCCGTTGGCATACAAGTACACAGACTATAGCTGCGTTTTACTACGTTCGAGATACTCACGTCATTCGGATTATATTAGGGCTTCTGCGGATCAAGCTAAGGCAAAATTAACTGAAATCGTTTAATCAGTTGTCAATCTGTCGATATACCGTAAGCAGTTGCCAAAAACCTGTTAAACTGCGTTTCCATGAACCAACAAGAGCAGACTGTGCACCACTCAGCGATTTTTCTACGCCGCCTGCATGCGTGTGGGATATCTCCACACTGAACGTATGGCCAATTGCCACCCTCAAAATGTACTTCCGAAGATCTCAGCAACGGAGGCCGGGCAAGGGGAAATGAACGATAGGAAAGAGTGACAGTCAGTTTGGTCTCTCTCCAAATCCTACCCCGAGAAAATGCAAGAAAAATCTCTGGCGTCAGCGTCGCTATACGCAGTATGTGCCGCGTGTCGTATTGTGAATGCTAGATGGATGCCAAAGCCGAAGCGTTGATGATATCTAGCAAACACACTCGTCATAGGCGCCTACCGGTAACTTAGCTTGAACTTCGGCGAAAATTTCCGTTATCCTAGACTCGACTTTAATTTGCCTGCGTAACTGCGTACAACTTGACATTGTTGCTAGATATTTATACTGAACGTTTGTTATTTTTGTTTAAATTCATATCTTTGTTATTTGTTATATTATCTGTGGCTAGTTTTTAGTCCTATTTAACCGTGACTGATGCGTAGAACAGGTAATTACTGTGAAATTAGCATATATTCATCACGTCTAGTATGAAATAAATGAACATTTTCATGACCAACAAGCTCTGCACGTTGATACATCAGCAGTGCATACCAACATCTATCTCTGTACTGTACTCATTAAGCCCACACAGATGCAGATTTACGAACATCAACCACTGCGTATCATCCACGCTGCAGCCAGCTTTGCAGAGATGAAATAAACACTGCACAATGTCAAGCAGTGTAGCGCACGGTCTGTTTTGATAGCAATAGGGACATTTTCCCTAACTAGAACAAGACCAAGAACTTTAAAAACTGTACTCAAGTGCTCTCAAGACCCGAGATTTGGTCTCGAGATCATAAAAGACTGACTGTAACCGATATTAGTTCACAAGCAATCCTTTGCATATCGCACAGTGTATGTTATGATAAAGTAATAAGAATATTTCAAAACCTCTTTCGTCTGTGACCACAAGTAAAACTTGTTTTTTGGAGTGGGGCAATATCAACCAAGGCCAGAAAAAACACTAGTGCGCGGAACCACGTCATAATGACGTAAAGATCGTGAAATAGGCCCAACGGTTCCACATATTATATGGCTTTTTACCGAAAACTGAAGACGGCAGTCGCCGCCATGTTGAATTTCACTGGAAACAGTAATGCGCACCTCCAATGATGTGGAATGACGTCCTAAATCTAACCCGACAAATTTGGTTTAACTATCGTCCCTGAGTTATTACGTTTATATAAAATTATCGTAGCGACTCTTTCGCCATTCCGGGTGAACGTAAGGTAATACCGTACCACACACCAAGAAGACTGATTCCTCTATGATCACCAAATTTCGTGCAGATCCGATTTGCTGCTTTGAAACTTTAGCGGTTTTACGTTTTCACCAGTTTGGCCTAAATGCCCATTCACGTCCCTTTTGAAGTGTATTTGGGGAATTTGAGGCCCTAAATGGGGCGCAGTATAAGCTGAAACCCCAAAGGCACATCTAAGGGCCACAGCGGTTCTAGGTCATATTAACTATGCCCGCAACTGCAGTAGTTACTAAAAAACTGCGTTCCATGATTTTTGGTCTTTTCAGTATGACTGTCTGCCATTCTTGATAGGCTACTAACATTTGATCCATTCCGCAATTCCTTGTTTCTTTAAGGGTCCCCAATTTTCTGTTATAGCTAAGACTACCGTTGGTTATTATACTACAGAATTGTCTTGTGTAATTGGCTATGAACTGCCTTTTTTATCTTCCCGCAGCACTTCAGCTTTACGATTGGAATCAGCAGCAAATGTGCTGTCAAAACTGGCTAACATGAAACCGTTGGGGATATCACTACTCGGTTGGTAACAATAAGCAGTGTAGAAGACAAATTCTGTTATTGTCTACGGCTACAACAAGTATTTATTGGAGTATTCGACTCAAATACACCATGCCAGGCCTGCCTTTCCATCTTGAGCGTTCACCAGATGGCGCCACCCGTAACGTAGCTGTAGGAGACACCCAACTGCACCTTACTACTCATCTATCGACCCCGAAGGGATGAAAGGCTGAGTTGGCCTGGTTAGCTGACCTATGACGGACGGTTTACCCTCATAAGTGATGGTCACCCGTCAGCTACAAGTCTCGTGCAGTACAGGGAAAGTTCGCCGTAATTAATTTCAGTATGTTAATATTCTTTATATAAAGACATTTTGCACTACTGACAACTGTTGAGTTGGCGTTGTTTTGCTACAAATTAAGATTTAGAATTTAAAAAAAACACACAAAATAAAGCAAGAATAGCACTTTAGCGTAAACTGGTGCACTGCATCACGGTGTAAAGGCACATTGACTGTTCACATACCTCACAAAACATTTCGGCTCCCTCTCAAACTGGTGCTACTGCTCGGATCGCGCCCAAAATCTGTCAGGGCCAGCCCCCAACATCTAGCTCACAATGTTCCAGATTTCATCCAAATCGGTTCATTTTCGGCGGAGTAATAGCCGACCGCGTGAAGGCCGTTCTTTTGGCCCACAGAGTATTTGCAATATTCGCCCGAAGGCCTTTGGGCGAATAATAATCATACTGTTATGTTTGACAAAAGTTCCAGGTGAGTAATGTACTAATGCATCTTACTATCAACTGCATCAACGCCTTTGAGATAACGTCAGTCAATGTGACATCATTAATGGATAACACAGCTTGGATTCAAGTCATTTACATAGTGTGAGTCAAAAATGTTTATCCCCTGAGGCTTTCTGAAAATTTTTCCCCAGTGGCTAAGGACTTTTAATCAAATTTTACACATCTATTGTACATCCGTATCTATGCTAAACTGCAAAATTGTATTCAATTATGCCTAACTTAAACTTTTACAAAGTTATGCCATATTAAGCATGACCGTCCAGTGAATTTTTACATTTCATTGCAGATTGATACACCACAATTCAATTTTTGGAGCTCCTGTACCCATACCATTAATTATGGCCAACTTTGGCAAACCGGAGGCGACCCATGGTATCTTCTTATGGGACAACAGTTATCAGTTTATCCTGTTGCATTTGAGGGTGATTGATAAACTGCAAATTCTACCAATTTTCGAATTCAACATTCTGCAGTGGCGCCACCTTGTGGCTTAGAGACAAAGTTGAACGTGCACAACTTCAAACTTCCCCTATCCAACAATATTAAATTTTTTTTCTCAATTCCAAATTGTGTTCTAACCTGTTGTTTATCGTTTAACAGTAAACTTCATGCTAGTAAACCCAGGGGTATAAACGTTTTACTAACATTCTACTGAAATATAGAAATTCACTGGACGGTCGTGCTTAATATGGTATAACTTTGTCAAAGCTAGAGATAATTGAATAAAATATTGCAATTTAGCCTAGTCATACAACAGGGAAGTAAAATTTTGGCTTTATTCTCTGTTGCTGGGGAAAAATTTTTCAGAAAACCACATGGGGGTAAAATTTTTGACTCACTTTTCATGACAAAAATCAAGGGTCCACGCCAGAGCACGCCTTCTGGTTCCTTATCAGCTACTTGTCGTCGTCGTCCTCCGAGTCCGGGATGCCGAAGTGTGTGCGGACGTGTCTGCTAAGTGCGGCTAGTCTGGGGAAGGACAACTCGCAGTGCGGGCAGTGATGCTGGCGTGGCTCGTCAGACGATGCGCTGTCCTGTGAGTCGTCCTGCTCGCCGTCAGCTCGTGGCTCGCTCTGCGTAGATCGACGATCATTCGACCGCGCGCGGCGGTCGTGCCAAGACGGCAGCCGCCGCCGGTCGGAGACCGTCCGTTGGCCGGTGGAGTGAACACGAACGTGACGCTGAAGGGACGAGTTCTGGGCGAATGATGCCAAACACTGGGAGCACTGGTGTCGTCGCTTGACCGGCGGCGGCGCCTCGCCACGGCCGTGCCGCGCCTGCCAGTGCTGACCGAGCTCGTAGTTGGTCAGGAAGCGGCGCGCGCAGACGCCACACGAGAACGGCTTGTCGAGCGTGTGGTGCCGCCTCTCGTGCAGTCGCTGGTCCTTGGCCCACATGAAGCGCTCGCCGCAGAACGAGCAGACGAACGGCCGGTCGCGCGTGTGCGAGCTGCGTGTGTGCTGCAGCAGGTTGCTTGACTGCGCGAACGCCGCACCGCAGACGTCGCAGACGAAGGGCAGCTCGCCGGTGTGCAGGCGCTCATGCACCTTCAGCGACGACCGACGCGAAAACGTCGCTCCGCACTGGTCACAGGCGTGCGGCCGGCTGCCTGTGTGCCGGACACTGTGGTCAGTCAGGTGCCAGTAGCGAGTAAAGCTGCGGCCGCAGACGGTGCAGACGTACGGACGGACACCGGTGTGCAGGAACCGATGATCCTTCATCGACGATCCGCCGGACAGCGTCTTTCCGCAGTCCGGACACGTCTGGGTGTCGTCCGGCGCCCGTTTCCGGTCACGCCGGACAGGACGCTCTCCGAGATGTACTACTTTGCAGTGTCGCTGCAACATGCCAGGCTTTGCGAACGCCTTGCCGCAGACCGAGCAGACATGCGGGCGGTGAGCCGTGTGAGTGCTCATATGCCGGTTGAGAAGGGACGGGCGTGTGAACGAGAGGTCGCAGAGTGTGCACTGGTGACGACGTTGACCAGTCCGTTTGACGCACTGTTCTCGTGGGCAACTGACTCCGGTCGATGTCGCATCACAGTCCTTCTCACCGGCATGCATGTGCAGATGCTGTACAGAACCAAAACACACTACAAGCCTACTGGACGGTGGGCTGGTTGGGAGATTAACGTTCCCTTTCAGCACAAAAATCGGCTTTTACGGGGACAAGGTCTGGGGTGGTGATTTAGTTCCGCCAGATTAAGGATGGCCAACGATACAGTAACCTCCCGACTTAATGCCTGTTTGTTCAGCGATGACCCAAAATGGGAAACGATAGGGGAGGCTCATTTATTACACTAGCACCTACAACAGGATGGAAACAAACCAACCACCATAAGACCTATTTATCAGTTCAGTGTGATATCTTGTGTAATTGCTGTTCATCAGTTGCTATAAAATATCAATGCCAAATGTCTCTCGTTGTATAATATCTTTTTCGGGTGGGTCTGGCTTTGGAATGCTTCTCTTAGGTAAAACCCAAAAAAGAAGCACCCGGGAGACCTCCTGCCCCCTCCACCCCTACAAGCCTACTGGAATCACACACACACACACACCTTACTGCACGTTAACAATGTCTATATTCTCTTATCAGTCGCGGGAATAAGGTTTTCACCGCCTTCTGTCTGTTTATCCACACGATATGTCAAAAACCAATGCAGCTAGGATCACCCAATGCATGGCATACAAATGTTCCATGACGAGTCACTGAAAGTGAAACCCATTTATTTTGGGTCAAAAGGTCAAAGTTCAGCCACAAAAACATTGTCGGCGTGGGTATTTGCACTCTTGTGAGTGCTGGCTTCTTCTAGTTATTATTATTGTAATTAGGCTGCATTGCACAGATGTGGCCTATTGCTATAGATGTCGCAGGTAGTCAGTGTGTCTATGTGAACATCTATTTTTATAGATCAATTAAATGCTTCAGAAATAGAAATAAGAAAGTGGGTTTTAATGGTTTATTAACTGGTTATAATGATGTAGAAAATATAAGTTATCATTAACACTATATTCCACACAATAATTGCAATACAAATACTGAACGAAACGTGTTTAGTTTTGAGCTTAACCAATGCATCAGATTTTGGACCGTGTAGAAGATACGTACATACAGTATTTACAAATGCCAAACCATCCAGTTATATAGGTTTGACAATTCACCAACTTTATAACACTTATCAAAGTTATCAGTGCAAAGCAAAAGTGCATGCTCAGTTTTGTAATAAACGGTAAAGCTGTTTACTTACTGCTGCCATCAATGTATCAGATGTATTTCTAGCCATCTCTGTGTTGTTAGCTTCTTGACTGACAGCAGATACTGAACTGGCAGGGTCACCAGCAGCAGGGGAATCTTGTCGGCATTTTCCAGTGCTCTGCAGCAGAGCCCGGACCATCTCAATGCGATTTCTACACTCCTCGCAGTTGGCCGGATGACCGTCATCGCCACAGTAAGTACTCACAAGCTGTGCAAGTAGTCTGCTAACAGACTCAGAACAATTCTGAGCATCATCTGACAGGTTTCTCTCAGTGGAGGGCTTCTTTGACTTTTGACGACGACAGTAAGTTCTTTTTTTCTTCGGAGGTAAACCATCTGGCTTCACCTCAAACACTTTCGATAATGTGCGGTCATCAGTACTTTCAGCGGAATCCCGCAAGTCATCTTCCGCCGGTTCCGGATGCGACTCAATCCGATACTTAGAGGTCGTAGTATTAACAGTCGTTTCCAATTCTCCAGGCAGTAGCAGTGAACGCTTTTTAGCAGTGCGTACTGAGCTGCGACGTGCGCTGCGCTGTGCTGATTCATCAGCAGTTAATGCCGGCTGTATCACAACTGGGCACACTGCTTCATCTGCACATTTAGCCACATCCACCTCCAGTTTCATCGCTCCAATAACAGCTCTATCATCTTCACAGTTCATCGTCACTTTCTCAGCTCGACTACAACACACACACTCATATACAAACATTTGAAAAACTTCTCGACAAACAATCAAACCACCATTTGAACAGTCACTTGTCCAGTGAAACTGGGTTAGACGGTTGCCCTCTTCATCACAAGGTGTGACTGACGTGGTCTACCTCTCGTGACGCTGACCCTCGTTCGTTCTTTACGGGCAGGGGTCCAGCCTACTCTGGACCCCAGCGCTGAGACCTTTATATCGGACTAAGTGCGCCCTATAGGCGTGGCCTACTGTCTGGCTAAGCCCGGACTGGCAATTATTCAGTGCCAGCCCTGAGCGGCACTTCTTCAATAGCTGGCCACCTGACTGACACTTCTTCAGCGCCTAGCCAGGCAAGTTAGCTTAGCCACATCTGTCTGCTTCGGCTCTCACGTCTGCGCGGCTGACACCTTGACGATGCTAATCAAGGCATCAGCAACGGTCACAGTTTATACAGGACACCATCGAATCCTCTTACCTGCCCGGGATTAACTCCCTGTTCAACATGTGCATTCCCTATTCACCGGATTATTAGAAGTATTTATTTTGATAGATAGACGCGCCCGGGCTGAGGCACAAACCTCGGCCACTGAGCACGTCACGCTCGAGTGGTCAGCGCACTCGACCTGCATGTGCAGACATGGCGGTCGTGTGCGCTGACCACTCGGCCACATGGGCAGGTTACGCTGACCCTCAGGATACTCATTCACAGGACGTCATCCTTTCTTCAGCCACTGACTGATCGCTAGTGTCAGCTCGCCACTTCCAGTACCCATATTTCTAACATTGCTAAATATATCAACTCTATTTCTGAGTGCAAATGGACGAGCATTTATTTAAGTCACACCCTCCAGAATATCATAATATCAGAGTATTCTGACACATTTACCACACAATGCTATGCTAGCGGGTGTATGCTGTCATCACCGACAATGTTGGACCGTGTATGCGGCTCGTCTGTCTGCCTGTCACAAGCCAGTATTTTACCAAAACGGCTACACATAGGATCACATAAATAATGTCTTATGATAGCCCTGGGTCTCTAGTTTTCTGATGCCAAAGATTTCGCAGAAATTCCAATGGGGTCACCCCCAATGGGGACGCCAAATAGTGGTGGGGTAGGTTAAAAGCAGCAATTTTCGGCCAATATCTTGCTATATCTCAGAAACGGTGCAAGATAGGGACATAGTTACTCTGGAACACTAATAGGAACTCCATTTGCACTCAGAAATAGAGCTGATATAATAGGATTAGGAACTTATATACAATCTACCAAATGGCACTATTTCCAGTGACCTTGACTGACCCGTAACTACCTATTTTCCACGTTTTGTATCACCTTTCATATCTCCATATTGGATGGATACAGAGACTTCAAATTTGGTATGCAGGTTGATAGTAGCAACTCCTAGCCCACGGATGACCATCTCTGAAATAGGCATGGTCAGGTCATGTGGTCCATTTAATTTTTTGCAGTTCCAATCATATTTCTGAATAGGCTAAAGCTACAGTTAACAAATTTTGCACATCAATAGGCCACACTTGAAAACCACCCTTGACGGGGTATGGTCACAGTCACGTGACCCATTAAAATTTTTTTGGCCCCAAAGATATCTCCGGATTGGCTTAAACCAGGGTAGTCAAATTTTATGTACAGGTAGGCTATATCAAGTCATAGCCTAGAGATGACAACCACCCCTAAAAGGGGCTTGGTTAGGTCACTTGACATGAACAATTTTAAATTATGGGAGCTGCATACGTATCTGTCAAATGACTGAAGTTATCAAATTTTGTATATGGGTAGAATACATCAAGTGTTAGCCTTGGGATGACAAACTACTCCCTAATGGGCATGGTCACTCAGGGTCAAGTGACTGTTTTAAATTTTGGAGCTCTAGACATATCTTTAGAATTAGTGAAGCTTGGCATTTCAAATTCCATGTGCTGATTGATACTGAGTAGTGGAGTACTATTGCAAACATAATTAATTACCCCTCAAGGGCATGTGTCCTCAAGGGCATGTGTTCAGGGTCACATGACGTCTTTAAATTTTGAGAAATAAGTGGCAATATCTTGAAAACGGTGCAAGACAGAGACATAGTTGCAATGGAAGATTAATAAGAAATTGTATGTGGCCTATCGAATGGCACCATTACTGGTTACCTTGATGACCTTTGGCTCAAAGGTCACTTTCGCTGTTTGAGAAACCTTCTATTCTCACACCTGAGCAAATAGCGTCACTTAGCGTGTATTCAACTATTTTTTAAATGAAGGAGCTCTCAAAGCCACAGCCAGTCATGTACACTGTAAATGTGGTAATACACTGGAAATGGTGCAAGATAAAGTCGTTGTTACTACAGACCACTAACATCCTATTGAAGGCAATTCTGATGACCTTGTGATACCTTCAAGGTCATTCACCTGCTACAAGCCTTTTTAGATGTGATTTTTCGTACATCCTTGCAGCAGTTGGCAAGATTTCTTTTCAACTGATATAGTGCGTCACGCAGTAATCCTGCAGTAGTGGAGCTTCTTGTTAGTATTCTAAGCATCATCATTCTTCTGTTTCTCTTGTGGAATATTCTGTGCAGTCACTCTTCATTCTTCCTTACAAAATGACTGCATGTTTGATTATGTAGGCCTACAGCATTGACCCCTCTTGATATTTTCGTCAATTATGTCATTTCTTTTTTCCCCGTTCAACCCGTTGTTTACTGGCACTTCAATTTATCCTTCTTGTTTCTTGACTAAAGACATATCCAAACTAGACGGATTGCAGTATATCTGGAGACAAACTGCAATTATAGGCTCGAAGAGAACGTTTCCCACCAGTGTACCCGACAGGTGACACAACAGTTTACTTATTTACTGACACACAACCTGTTTAGTTCCTGCATTCAACAATACCTACTGTCACGTGCCTACGACTGAGTGATGCCAGCGTTATCTGCTGTGTTACTTATTTTCAGTTTCTAATTCAGTCTGTTTTATCGCGTAACCAAACAAAAACAAATTTCGGCTGTCAAACTGTCGCTACTGCGCGCATCGCGCCCAAAATCTGCCAGGGCCAGCCCCCAACATTTAGCTCACACTGTTCCAGATTTCATCCAAGTCAGTTCATTTTTGGCGGAGTTATTATTGCCGAACGCGTGAAGACCATTTTCTGGCCCGTAGAGTATTTGCATGATAGGCTCTTCTAGCCTATAATGATGAAAAGTGAATAGATCAAGTTAACAGAACACAAACTATTTCAGCAACCGAACTCAAACTGTTTAGCAACTCTTCTTTTGTAAGTAATAAGAAAAGAAAGTCGGAATCAGAAACAAAACATGAAAACAAAACAAGCATAGCATATTTAACAGGACAAGTAATTGTCATTGTCATCCGTAAAGATGAAAACCGATTCGGCCTGAACACTGCGAAATATGATGTCATAAAAACAAAGATAATGATTATAGCGCCGGCGCTATATCATCTTTGATAAAAAGAAAGTCGAACTTTCTCGGCTTGTCGCTGATCATCTTATATTATTAAACAAACAATCTCTGCTACGGTATGTTAAGCTACAATAAACACCAGTAAGTCACCACGTCTCCCAGCGGAGCGTGTTGATTTACGGTAGTATTACATTACATTACATTAGAGTTATTTAGAGTGGCCTATGTAGTAAGTACAAGACTGCTAAACCACTACAATACACAGCGTACAGAATTAGAAACGGAAAACAATTAGTTAGGAAATGATTGGAAGAAAAGGAAAGTTTTGAGGCGATTCCGAAAAACAGTCAGCGTTGGAGCAGAGGTAACGTCAGGCGGCAGACTGTTCCAGAGGCGGCTACCAGCCGCCGGAAATGCTCGATCGCCGACGGTGGATAGCCGTGTACGTCGATTCACCAGCTGCGAGGATCACGACGACCAAAGACAGCGGCGGTTGGAGTCGGTGACGCTCTGGATGTAGTCGGAAAGATACCGAGGCGCCAGACCCGTTAGATCTATTAGTGCTGCTTATATTAGGTATTATCTGTACTTGCCACCTTCTCGGTTGTGTCTTGTGTTTTAAAGGTAAGATATTAGTGCGCATTATTTTGCCTGTCTGCACCTGCCTTATCGCATAATTTTACTGTTGTTTTTGTTCTGTTGCTCTGTGTGGCTAATAAATTATTGATGATAATGATGATAATAAGTTAAACAGGATTATTTTCCCACCAGATCTATGGTTATTAGTTCATATTAAGAGATGTTAAACTGTCCAAATATCGATTGGGACACTTGGTGCGCATCTAGTCCTTTTGGACTAAACTTTTTAGACCAGGGCCAGCAGGGCTTCCCGATCCAGTATTCCGGGGAATTCCCGGGAATCCATCATCCTGAAATCCCTGGCGGGCGACATCTTTGACGTCCAACATTGACGACTGGCAATGTTGGCCCCGTGTGTGTGTCGCGTGATCCGGCCAACATTGTCGGCCGTCAATGTTGATTGTTGACCCGTCTAAGGCGGGCTTTGTGTTGTGTCACAGCATCTGAATAACTATTCTATGTATTACAAGCCGGAAGTGACGTCATTTTAGGCTTTGCAATATGTTTTAATGTGGCCACAAAGCAACATTATTTCCTGTTATCTATGAAAAACACACACAGCATACATAACTACGGGTTGCAGTGTATCTGGAGACACACTGCAATATAGGCTCGAAGAGAACGTTTCCCATCGGCGATCTCGACAGGTGACACAACTGTTTACTTATTTACTGACGCACAACCTGTTTATTTCGTGCATTCTAGGATACCTAGGCTAGTGCCCGTACATGCCTGCGACTGAGTGATGTCGGCGTTATCTGCCGTGTAATTTATTTTCAGGTTCAAATTCAGTCTGCTTTACCAGAACTGCGGCGTAGGCTACTATTGGTTTTAATATGCAATATCGGATTCGTGCATCTGACGTTAGCGAAAATTTGAGTAGTACGTTTCTTGTACGGAACGTGCAATCTAGAGGAAAGAATTGAATTAATTCTAACGGTCAAAAATGGAAACTAGACATACCGTAGAGGGAACATTTGGAAGTGAACTTCCGGCGATCTGTAATCATTGCGGAGCTATGATGGCCTGAAATCGCAAGACCTGAAAATTTTGTGAGCAACTTTTGCTTTTTTTGGAAAGAGACCTGTTATGGTAAACTTTTGAAATCCTATAGCGACGTTGGATCTTTACATAAACCTACCGTTTGCGTTGAGGACTCGGGTGGGCCCAGGGAAACACAGGCTATTATATATCAGTATGTTTTTATTTACTTTTTGTACTTCTGCATTCTTTTTGTGTTTGTACTACTTCATTTCACGCGTTTGACGTGATTTTACTATACATAATAATAAATAATAAATAAATAAATATAGCGGACCGCTTCGTAGCGAATACTGTATTGTGTTCATTCAACACAATACAGTCATCTAGTTTGACATGACAAGACACAAGCCTTTCACTCCCGGCTTGAAACCTACCTGTTTCACAAATACTTCCCCCGTAGTTTCACTTCTTCATCCCGGACTGCCTTCACGGACTATTTCCCGGACCGTTTCTTCTGAGCTTCTCGGTTTTTGTTTTTAGTTTTCTTCATTTTTTCGTTTCTGAGCCGTGCGCTAGATTAAGCTGGCCGTCGCGTGAGCTTTTGAGACCATATAGGCTAATAGCGTATCGTATCGTATCGTAGACTAGTTACAGTCGAGTGAACGGGTTAAGCTGTGTCAGTGCTGGCATGTCGCTGTGTTGTATTCAACCAGCGTAACGGAACACGACGCAATCATTTCAGGTGTTCTTACACCTATGAGCAGCGAGGCGTGTCGATGTTACGGAAATCATAACAATACTAGACAGAACGCCGACGAGGTCGGGCATACGCCCTGTTCACGTATACAGTGATTTAGCTTCGATCACACCACAAGGACGTAGAAATTAATAATTGCCAACTGGGTTTTACGAATGTTCACACCGGATGCGTTGCGATGCGCGTCGCGTACGCACGGCAACGAAATGAGACGAGACGCAGTACGCACCGCGTCCGGTGTCAACGAACTGTTAGTATTCCGCTCAATGCTGAAAGCACTCTAACAAAGAAGTTATCTGCCGTTATGCGATTCAAAAAACTAATTTAACCTACTAATTTGTGCGTCAGACTGCAATGTGTTTGAATTCATGCAGACAGCCATTACATCAAGCTCTTCTGATTACAGCACGGTCTTGTGTACCGGTTGGTCGCCCAACCGTAACAGCTGCATGACGGCGACGTACGTAAAACGGCGAATCGGCATTTTGGTGGTCGCCGTACCGACACGCTGCCATTGTAATGCAATCAGCCACATAGACTCGCTACGGCAAGCGTCTTACTTCTGCGTGATAAGGTATACGCCTCAATATAGTTTTTTATTAGTACTGCGGATTTTCTAATTCTCAGCACACATATTTCTACGATTTTCTGAACAACATTATAGGTTTAACCTACAGGTGGGAAGTGTTCGTTGTGACAGATGCGTGTCTTGTCGGTATTGCTTTGAGTTCAAAGAATGGTTCAAAGCGATGCTTTTTGATTTCTAGGCCTGTCGGGTGGGCTGTAAAATTAATTGCATTGACACAAAATAATTAATCATGGACCAACACACCAAAAGGTAATAAGTTTTATCGATCTTATTTTTGAGACTTTCGATTTGATAAAATTTTTTATACATTCGTAATAATTGCTCATTGCCGGTGAAAATGTGAAATGACTGAAAGGCATGCAGTTCATTCCGGAGTGATCGGCCTAGGCTATGGGCATAAACCTAAATGACGTTTCACTTGTACTGACATTTCCGGTGCGGTACGCATTTTAACAAGTCTATCGGCTGTTGCAGACGAGCACGCGCGACGCGCCGCGTCACGCCCGTCCGGTTGTAAACAGAGGTGGACGTTCAGTGAAATCAACTGGCGATCGTCGTCGGTGCGAAAACAAAGTTGACAGCACTTGCGAGTTGCGACGATCGACGGGCCGTGGGCCTCGGCGACAAAAACACAGAAAATAATCGGTTATTTTCAGACTTTGGGACAAAGTTCCAGAAGGAAGTGTTCTTATTTTTGAAGATAACCACATTCTCTTAAACTGACGGAGTATACCGCGCCAGCATCGTGCGGATAAAAATTGCACAGAAGCTTCGGAAGCAGAGGGTTTTAGGACAAGGTACAGAGAGATTTTGATAGTGATCTGGAAACCATGATAAGGGCAGATAAAATTACAATCCACACTAACATAAGACGTCGGATAAAACTCTTCTGCGCGTCACAGTACTGCAGTGGAATAGATCTGGCTCGAATTATTGGAGGACGCAGGGTGTGAAGAGGAGGTACGTCTCTCCACCGGAGGAATGGTCTGGGGAAGGGATTTGTTCCCTCCCCAGAAAAACAAATTTAATGACACGCTTTAATGACGTGTTTTGTGAATTCCGAGCGGCATTTTTGTCCGTGCCCTAGCCGGAAAAAAACTGCTGAACTTTCCGCCTGAAGTGGTGATTTGGTGGACGTTGAAGATGTACTTTTGGGAATAGTGTATACGCTATCAAGAGTCATGGGGTTGGTGAAGCTTTTTACTCTGCAATGTACTGCAAGCAATCTGGTGCTTGAAATTTTGAAACATGACAAAATCGGGGGTGGGGGCAATCTGCATTAGCACTCCAAATTCTGAGGGACTCGTCCCCCTGTCCCCCGTCATATACGCACATGCAGTTCTGTTCTATTGCGGCGATGTGAGTAATATTATGAACGGGCCTTATCGTAACGTTATTACGGACGCTCGTGAAGTCACTAAAGTGGTCTAACATATTCGCCAGGGAGGCGCCTGCATGTGCACAGTAGTTAGACGACAGTTGGATTCACTGACTGTTTCCAGTTGTATCTAGTTAATTTTTGTTAACGTGATACCTATTTCGCTGTTAACGACAATTTTTATTGGATCTAAGGAATAAAGAAGAGCATAAAAGCGCTGCCTGGCAATCTGCACAGTTCAGCTAATGTGCGACCATGCAGATGCGATCCGTTTGCACAGGCTCTGCAGTGAAAACGCAGAGGTGTGCGGTGCAGAGGTGTTTTGCCTTGGTGTTTTCGCCTGAAATGTTTATCGGGCGTCAGCATAGCATAGCTATGCAGAAACACGATATTGACATAGCATTTGTCTGTCCGTCAGTCCACCCGTCACGCGCTGATATTGTGTTAAACCGTGTGAATCGATCGTCACGCGATCAACGCATGGCGATGCACCACGTTACCTTGGTCCGCTGATCCGCGTCGACGACTTGCCAGGACGACGACCACTCCGCTCTACCAACACCAACCGTCTCGTGGTACCGCAAGTGAAGCTGTCAACAGTCGGCAGCCGAGCTTTAGCGGTTGCGGCTCCAGACATCTGGAACAGACTGCCAACTGACGTCGTCGCTGCAAATTCACTGTCAACTTGTCGTAGACTGTTAAAACGTTTTTTTTTATTCCGGCAATCATATCCTGATGTAGTTTACTGACTTCACCCAATCAGTGGTCCTTGCAATGGCTGTGCCACTTAGGCCACTTAAAAATTGTTTTGATTGATTGATTGATTGATTGA
>Ga0209780_1000766_pt1 | contig 18871 bp, 11 predicted proteins | sample WorMetexBAHAMAS2_FD_187384 | JGI IMG/M metagenome (GOLD analysis project Ga0209780, IMG submission 187384) | Marine gutless worms symbiont microbial communities from Max Planck institute for Marine Microbiology, Germany - Inanidrilus exumae... | ecosystem: Host-associated > Annelida > Digestive...
GCCCAAATCGAGCATGTGCGATTTTGGCTCGTTACAATCACTGATAAAAATGGGTTTCTGTGATAAAATTGATAAAAGTACCATTGTCACTGCTTTTAAGTAACTCATTAACAGAATGGACCTTGAAATATTTTTACAGATATCCCACAAGTTAAAACATTCCACTAGAATGTGCTTGACTGTTAGTGGAAGTCTGCAAGACTCACAGTGTTTGGAGTGGACTTTGGAGATCGTTGCCAGGCAATATTTACGAGTGTGTTAGGTGGAGTCTGTTAAGATGTATGCAGTCATGGCAGGAAATATTTTTTTATGTGTAACAATGCCAACGGTGGGGTAAATGAAATATAGTTTATTACTCTAGCAACCGGCCAGTTATATGTTGCAAAGCATACAAATTCAGTTAACTTGAGATGATGGCAATTGTATTGCATTGCAGCAATTTTATTTAATGCAGTTTTTAAATGATGTCACTGTTATGCAGTCATTTTAATTTTTGTTATAGCTAATGTTGTTGTTATTTTAAAAAATATTTTTAATACGCCAGAACACATCTTTGTACATGTACATATATTTTAATTATTCATTATTACTGGCCCACCTACACATAGTGTAGGGGGGCAGACTAGTAACTGTCACTGGCGTCTGTCGTCGTCGTCTGTCGTCTGTAACAATTGCATTTGCAACGTAACTCACCAGGGGGCAGCATGCGATGGCGGACTAGTCGTGTTACGTTTCTTTAGGGCGACACCTTGTTATTATTGATATGCATGCTTCTGTTTGCATTAGGTGATTAGTTACTGTGCTGTATAGCATTGATAATGTGTAACTGTTGTGAGTACTGGACCTGCTGGGGTCGGAAAGATGATGTAAACAGACTGTCGTTCCATCTCTCAGTAGTCAGTAAATAGAGGAAGATGAGATCTAGTGAGTTATTCCCTGGTTGGCATCAGGAACAACATCCTTCCATTTTGTCAGCATCAGTGATGCAGCCATCTAATTAAGGTTCACTGCGAAATGGTCTTCAATGTTGTTCATGTGTGTTTGACGTGTGAGAAGGAGTGCTGTGTACAAAGCCAGTTTGTGGAATGTCTCAAGCTGATGTGGAGCATATTGCTTGCTGTCTCTTGAAGATTGCACTCAGTCAGTTTTCACACAACGACAATGACAACTTTTCTACCATCATCGTTCTGGTCTGTTTTTGATCTCCATTCATAATAATGTAATCTTGTAATGCCTTATTGGCCCGGTTTTCCGCTGTATATAGGGCACTAAACTCCTATTTTTTGATTATGATTATGATCATAGTATTGCACTATCTGTCTTGTTGTGTTGTGTTTTATCATATTTTGGCATAAGTTGTATAAGTTACATATAAAGTGATGTTGGTGTCAGTTTTTGCTTGTTCTTAAATCGTTTGTTTTCAGTAACATTTCTCCAGTTTTAATGCACTAAGATTGTTTCCAAAGCCGTACAGTTCATATAGACGTACATACTGCCAGACTACTTTAGATTGCTTGTATGATCATCATCTTTTTTGTTTCATTTCATGCAGTAATCAATATAAACTACCCATCAGTTTGTAAGAGCAACATGTTCCATAGTATCTCATAATGCAGTCGTTACACAGTGAAAAGTAGTCGCTATTTTTAGACCACCCGACGTACGTTAGTAGTCGGGCTGCCTTAGGTTTTGCTGCAGTCCTTTTATTAGCGTAAACTTTAAAAACCCCACCTCTAATCTCCGAGACTACCAAGAAGAGCATCATAAAAGTTATACCACATGCTAGGGCCTAGGTCGAACTCGATAACGCACTGCGAGAATTTTGCCAAACCCTCCCCTAATTTTTGCGGGGGTCAAAAACCTCGAAATTTGGACTGGATTTGGACTGGACTCAATTTGTTCAACATTTTTAGCCATAGTTTTGAAACGAAGCAATATTTCTTAAATCCATTGAATAGTGTGTAGGACCGATGATGGGTCTATGTCCAAGAAAAAATTGGTAGAGTTTATACCACCCCTCTCCGAGAGCCGTGGTGGAGTTTAGGCCCTCTCTGGGGGGGAGGAATCAGTAAAATCGCAATAACTCAGATGCGCACCGCTCGATTGTGCTGAAACTTGACAGGCTGAAGGACTGGGGGCTCAGGCGGCCTCGTGTGGCAATGCATCGCTAATTGCCCACATTTCTAGTTATACATGTCCTTCTATCTCTCTGTATACTTACACCATTTAAAATGCACAATTTACTGGTTGACTTTTTGTCAAGTTCTTTGTGCTAAGTGGGTGGTGCGACCTTGAATGAGGGTTTTGTAGTATTTTTTGTTTTCGTTAATTTTCTGTGAAGGTTGCATGTGATTGACTAAACTGGGAACCCGCCAGCCTTTTAGTGAACGTTGTGTATTTGCTCTTGTGTCATGAGATACCATTTGTATATGACAGGGACATGCAGTGCGTGAGTCCTACGTCCAGACTGGTACTGTGGTAGAAGCATCTCATTTGCCAGCCTACCATTCTACAACCAGTCCGCCTCAGTCAAGTACAACCTCAACACTGTCAGTAGCAAGAACAGCAACGTCACTGTTGACTGGGCAAAGACAGTCTGCCGCGGACACGGCCAGTGATAACAGTATTACAGTAGTCATGTTCAGTGCATCACTTGCCGGCAGTTGGGATGAGGATGATCTTATTGCTGACTCCGTTGAACTGGATTCTGATGTGGATGTCGATAAGTTTGTCGTCGATCGTCTCCTAGCAACCGCCCAAACAGTTGTTGACTGCAAGGCTGATGTTCTTGCCTGCCAGAAAGTAAGTATATAGAGGGTTTGTTTTCTGTCTGTTCAACTTATTGCTGTTTTGTTTCTTAACAGAAGGGTGGCAATCGTTTGAACGTGTGAAGTTGGAACATAAAGATGACGAGGATTGCATTAAACGTACATTGATGGAGGTAAAAGGAGTTAGATGTGATGTTGTTACCATGACCATAGCAATTGCGAGAGTCACCCAGTTCATCTGATGCGCCAGATGGCCGCCGACCCTCAAAAGAAGCCAACCAACTTGGACTGTAAGTCATAGGTGCAGTTGTGTGGTGGCTCAACGGTAGGGCGTTGGACTGGCGACTGACAGGTCGCGGTTCGATTCTCAGCTGGTCCGCCTTTAACGTAACATAGGTCAACTTAGCCGTGCATCCATCCGGGCCTCCGGGGTAGCTAAATCAAGTACCTGCTTCGGCTGCGGGTAAAGACCAGATTCTCATCTCCATGGGGTGGCAGGTAACACTGTGGCATGTGAGTTTCCCGTAGCGGTGTGGCAGAGTTTCTGCAAACTGCTAGACACTTAATTTACTTTACAATGGGGACTAGACAGGACCAAGCTTTTGATCCCCTTCAACTTTCAGCAGTTATGAATTGTACAACAGTACATGACATTAGCACAAGTGTTACTATCATGTAGCTTACTATAGCATGAGCAATGCATACTGCCTTAAAATTGAATCATGAACTTCAACAGCGTAAAAGCTACTAATAAATCGGTATTTAACACGTAATCTGCGACCGGTTGTGTAATGAAAATGAGAGACGTTCTTATAGCTTTAGAACATTAGCATCTTTTTCGGCCGCGGCTCTTTCCTAGATCCACTGAGGGAGCTTACGACGCTCCCAGACCCCTAGTCGGCTCACTCGTCCGGGTAGGACGACATCCCTCCCTATTTCCTACCCCGTCTACGCACAGTGTCTCGGATCTTAGCGTTTCGGTCCCCTCCAACATTTGGATCGTGGTTGCGTCCCTACTGTAAGTCTGCCTCACGGCTGCTGACGTCCCATCCGCCATCGCCATTTATTATTATTACTCAGTTGGAGAGCTGGTAGTATGTTGTAAATGCTGTGGTTGAAGGTGGTTCATCCTCGCGTGAAGCGGTTTCTGCGCGGCCATGGCGTGATGGTGATTGATCGTTTAGGGCAGGCGGTCGCTAGGCGGTTAGCATGGCAGACCGGTGCACAGCTGATTGCAGCGCCATTCGCGCCTGTCAGCAGCGACCAGCTCGGACGACTATCCCGCGTCTCACATGAAATCATTTCCAACAAGAGCTACGTGTGTCTGGAGGGCGGGCCGCGCCCTGTACGCGCCCTAGTACTGTGTGCCGTGACCGAGGAAGCAGGCGCCGAGCTGAAACAGGCGTCGCACGCGGCGTATTGCGTACTGTTGCGAGCGATGCGAGAGCAGGTAGTTCTGATGGGCGCAGGGGCGTGGCAGAAACACTTGGCGGAGTACGTGACTGATTTGGGTAAGCGACGAGCCGCCGAGCTAAGCGAGCAGTTTGGATGTAGCAGATCCGACGTGATGAATATCACCGACTGCGTGGCGGAGAGTCTTCGGCGAGTCTCACGGCTGATTCGACCACCGTCCCAGCAGCAGCAACCTGAAGTGACGTCATCGGAGCAGCCGGAAATACTGGATCTCCTGTCGTCGTGCGTCGAAGGTCTCAAGATGGCGGTGCTGATGACTCAGTCATTAATGAAACTTCAGTTCTACTCGGCCACAACATAATTTCTTAGAATTTTACTCAATACTATCACTTTGGTTACACGCAGCAATTACTTTTTCGAATTTAATGATCAAGGTACATTGGTTACATTTTACAGGTGACGTCGACAAAGTATAATCTTCAGGTGTGAAATTTCTTCATGTTACTGTGAACCAAAAAGTGTTGAAATTGGTTCGTTATTGACTCAAACAATACAAGGGGCTCGTTTTCTATGAAACATGATGTGGTGTACTTTACAACCAGCTTGATCTAGCCGCTGACTGTATAAATCACTTAGTTTTTGGCACGAACTACATAGCACACAATGCACTGATTGCTAAGACTACGGCTGCGGCCTTTAAGTAAATTTTTGTATAGTAGGCCTATAGTTAATGTGTTCGATTGTCTTGCAAATGTTTAGTCATCTGGAATGATGCAATGAAGTAGCCACAGAGCCACTTACAGCATACCATTACTGTGCAGTGCAGTTAAAAGATAAATTTGTTATTCCATACAAGAAGCGCAGCTATCGCAGGGACCGCGCGACGCGCTAAATGAGTTGAAATCTCAAATGTATCACAACTATTCAATGTGAAAAGTCATGGATGACCTGACGGTCGCTCAATGTCATTGCAATTGCCGCTGTTAGATACAACATTTACCATTTCCGATTAACGCTTTGCAGTAATAACGTACGCCTCTATCTTGTACCGTTTCGATGACATTACCGCATTTTAAGTATGTGATGTGACAGCCTGTGATATTGAGAAGTTCTTCAAGTTCGATACGTCAGTTGAAATTACGAGCCACGTTATCGTTATTCTCACTGTATTTTATAAAGACTATAAATTGTGTCGTGTTTAGTTGCGGTCCGTGAACTTGTTTTACAGGATTATATGAATGAGTGAATTAAAAGGGGTGTAATCCCAGGGTGTACTGTAAGGTAGACCTACTGATAGGTTTGATTCATAGACTAAGTAAGTAAGTACTTTGTGCACGCGACAAACACACATGCCTTACACAAGCACGATGACAACAGAGCTGAGCAGGCTCAAGGAAGCAAGCAACCGAAACTAGTAGTTTTTTTAGCCTATGCGTATAAACAGTCAGTCGTGAAATGATTAAATTAGTAATTAACAAATTTTCGACAGCAGTTCTTGTTTTAGGCTACGTGCAGCTAACCTACAACAAGTGCTTATGCTTATGAATTAATGAATAGACTTGTATCACGGAAAAACGAAATAGGTTTGCATTTGCATCATATCACAGTATAGCGCGCATAGGCACGTTAACAGAGCGAGGGTGATAAACTGATAGGCCTACGTAGAAGTTCGTACTCCCATTGCTCGGAAGCTATAGCCTAATGTAGACTAACGTAGGAATGTCGTTCGCTGAAGAACGCGTAGGTGTTGGCCAGCAGTTAGGCGGAACTTAGGCCTTCCCACGCGAATAGGCCTATTTGACAATATGTCACCGGTGAGCGCAGAGGACGAAGTTTCAACATAAGACGCAATGACACGCAACATTGCCATCAGACTTGCCCGTTTTAGATCATTCACGCTAGAGTGAGCCTAGGTATCACGGCAAAAGTGCATGTGGAGTACAGACGGTGAAGTCGCGCAAACACTACACAGATATTTGTCGGTCTGCGTATAGGCAAATAGCAGGCTACGCCTATAACTTTTCAAGGACCAAAGCACCATTATACATTGATTTAGGCTACATAGATTCTTTTTAACTTATAAGCGGACATCTGCGTGATCACTATAGGGTTATTAGAATTAGATCACAAATGGAAATGGTTGACAAATTGCAACCAATACGAAAATAAATTGCACTAGCTCTGTACCCACTCGAGTATTCCGCTAGACCTATGGGGCTCACTGCGTCGAAGTCGGCAAACAGAATACCTAGCCTATAACATTTTTACCCGCAAGGCCGCAAGTCGTTGGCAATGCGGGGTAGGCTACTAGCCAACGTCGCGTGTCTGTCTGTCTGTCTGTCTGTCACACGCCGGTATTGTATCAAAACGGCTAAATGTAGGATCACGCAAACAATACCACGTGATAGCCCACCTATATAGGAACTTTAGTTTTCTAACACCAAGAGTCGTTGGTGGACGACCCCCTCTCTTCCCCCTGAAATTTGCGCTCAAAATAACCCACCCCCTTTCAAACAGCACAATTTCGACTAATATCCACTCATAGCGCCACAACCGTGCAAGCTGGCGAAAAACGTTTACTTAGCACAAATAGGAAGTCGACCACCCGCTTTCCAATGAGCCATAGATGAACCGTGTACGACGTACGTTACCCCTAAGTCCCCCAAAGGGTGGCACGAAACGCGATTTTGTAGTTTTGGCAGTAAACTTCAACTTCTGTTGAAAAAGTCTGCAACAAAGTTTCTTTGTGTGAAAACGTCCAGCGCAAAGTTAGCTACATAATTCTTCTGTCTAGCGGTCGATAGATGGATTGCAGGCAACATCCCCATCTACCAAAAATTTGAGCTCAAAGTGACCCACCCCTTCAGAAACGCCGATTTTGACAGATTTCGCTTAATAGTGCCGCAGCCGTGAGTGCTAGCGAGAAAAGTTGAAATATCGCTAATGAGAAGTCGATAATGCGCGGTTATGCGCTTACCGTCGTGCCATAGATAAACCCTGTGCGTAACCCACTAAGTCCCCCAAAGGGTGGCTCAAAACGAGAATTTTTACATTTGGCGTTGCCTTTCATTTCTTTGTTGCAGGTAATCTTAGACATTTCGAATTTAATATGTGGGTTGAACATAGCAAGTACCAGCCTACAGATGACAAACCGTGACCCATTTAAACTTTTAGTCCCCCTAAGATATCTCTGGAACGGCTTAAGCTACAGACTTCAAATTTGGTGTACATGGTGACCATAGCAAGTCCCAGACTACGGACCACAAATCGTCCCGGAAAGGGGCGTGGTCACTATCACGTGACCTCTTTAATGTTTGGAAAATAAGCGACAATATCTCGAAAACGGTACGAGATGGCATCATAGTTTCTATTAAATTCGAATAGGAAGTCGTATGCGCTCTATCGAATGGTTATGTCGCCGATGACTTTGGGTGACCCCTAAAAGCACGTTAAACCACCTCAATTTCTACATTTTGCATTGCCTTTTGCATTTTCATAATTGGTGAACTGATCGCAAAGACTACAAATTTGATGTACAGGTTGAATGTGCAAGTCACAGCATACGGACGACAAACTGTCCCTGATAGGGGCGTGGTCAGGTCATGTGACCCATTACAAAATTTTGGGGCTCCAGTTATTATCACTGGAACGGCTGAACCTAAAGTCGTCAAATTTTGTACACGAGTAGGACTATAGCTATATCAATTCTTGCAACAGGATGACATATCGTCAACAAAAGGGCATGGTTATGGTCGTGACTTTTTTAAATTTTGCCGTTTGTCTTGATGCAGCCCGTCGCGCGGGTTTGTCAGCGACAGCTGAACTACTTGTAATGAATGATAGAGTGACACCATAGTATGTATGGAGACTTAGTTTTCGTCCCAGTGACTGACGTGACGTCCAATCTGAGTCCAGTTAACTTCTGGTAACCGGTGTTCACGACATACAAGAAATAATTTAGCATCAATCGCAAGCAGATCGTGCGTCGGCGGCAGTGCTCAACGTAAGCCTACTGTATGAAGGACCATGCGATGCTAAACGACAATTGAAATCTTTAACTGTTGCGCAACTGTAGGCTGTGGCGTAAATATGGCTGGAATTTTGGGGGACGGGTGGATCCAGAAGGCTTCATTGGGCGACCGGTGGGGTGGCGGTATCCCTCCCAACCGGAGAGGGGCCTATCCCCTCTTATGAAAAAAAATGAATTTCTCACTTGAAAGGACGTGTTTTGATGCATTCTGAGCGTATTTTTGTCCGTGTTCTAGCCAGAAAATGTTGATTTTTTTTTCATTGAAATGGTGATTTAGTGGACGTTGATAATGTACTTTTGGGATGTAGTAAATAATTTGTCAGAGTCATGGGGCTGGTATTTGGTAGGCTAAGCTTTTTACTGCATTGCAATGCGAGCAATTTCGTGTTTCAAATTTAGAAACGTGACAAATGGGGGGGGGGACAATTCGCATTAGCGTCCCCACTCTAAATTCTGGGAGACTTGTGCTCCCACCCCATCCTGATTTACGCCCATGACTGTACGAAACATAAAATTTGAAAAGGCTTGTAGCAGGCAGATGACATTTAAGGTCACTCAAGTTCATCGGAAATGGTGCTATGCCATATAGACCTCTGTCATTTCCTGTTGGTGCTCTGTAGCAACGACGTCACTATTATTGCACCGTTCCTGATAATTGCCACTTATAGCATACCTGACTGCACTGCGTGTGACCTTAAGAAACCCTTCAGCATTGATGCGACATTAAAGTGTTACCCATTGCACGCTTTCCGATTCCTGTGTTAACACACGTTAACTGGTATAGTATGCTACATTTTCTGAGCTATGGGAGTTATGCGTAGATGGGTTTTAAACGGCTGAACTGACCTTCAATATCACTTAACGCCATTGATGGCATTCGGTAGTCCACATATGTGATTTACTGTCAGTGTTTCATTGCAACTATGCATCTATTTTGTGCCGTTTCCATTTATTTACGCAAATAAAAAGGGTCACGTGACCCAGAACGCCCCCTTCTTGGGTACTCTTTTATAGGCTATAGTCCTTGCTACAACTAATCTGCACAACAATTTTAGGTGCATAGCATCATCCGTTCGAAAGACAGAAATGGGTCGAAAATTTAAAAATGTGTCACGTGACCATATAATCACACCAATTTGCGGGTGTTTTGTCACCTGTGGATTCTACTTGCCATAGTCAATCTAAGCGACAATTCCCGGCAATTAATCATCTATGAAATTCCCAGCGCCCAGCGAGAATTTCCGGGAATTTTGTCGATTTTCCACTTCAGTTTTTTCTGGATGCTGGTAGTAATAGTCAGTCTTTTTCGAATTTAGTTTAAGTTAACATCAATCAGCAGTCTCAGCAGTGAACTCAGTAGGCCTATGACAGGCTTCAGCGCGTGATGAACGCGGCAGCTCGTGTCGTCACTGGACCCGAAAGTTCGACCGTGGCTTGACGTGTCTGCTTCACTCTCAACAACACTGGTTGGACATCCCTCAACGAGTCCAGTATAAATTGGGAGTCATGGTCCACCGGTGCTTACAAGGCATGGCGCCACAGTACCTGATTGACACCGTTGCATTCCTACATCAGACATTGCCAGTCGTCAACGTCTCCGATCTGCCACTCGCCATTAGCTGATCGTACCACGTCATCGTTGTACTAGGTTCGGACGTCGGGCATTCTCCGTGGCAGGTCCGATGGTCTGGATTCTGGAACCTGCTGCCTGATCAACGTAGCGCAGTTCCGCAGTAGATGCGCTTTGCGTAATGCGCTATACAAATCGACAATCATCATCATCATCATCTTACCAGCTACCACACCAAAGACAAGAGTTCTACAAAGTGAGATAACTAACTTTTGTTAAGCCCGCGAATCCGCTGATGGGTCCGGAGATAAAGAGGCGAACTAATTCCTCTTTGTCTGCATAACGTGATGGTTGCGCCTTTTGATAGGTGTGGTGTGGCACATCTGCAGACTAACACCGGTTCTTTAATTACCACTGGAGCGGATCTGGCATCAATACTCCTGCATATCAACGGACAAACGGACTAAAATATAGCAGGGTGCGCACATCTCTATAGCTCGCACCTGCTGGTGACGTCAACGGCGACCAATAGCGAGCGATCGAGCCGGTGACGTCATCGAGCAACGAGATAGGGCGAGGTCGAGCCGTAGTTAACGATTCAGTTGAATGCGAGTATCATTGGTAGCTGGTCTACCAGTGTCGAACTTTGTTACATGCCGCCACGATTATAGTCAGGTTTTTACTCCGTTAGCTGGTCTAACCGGAGATTTTTTTACGTATTTATATCGTGTTTATATTTAAGTTAAGTTTTCGGCTTGTGGATTTCGCGAAGTTTCAAAGTCTGCAGGCGGACACTGTATTAGAAGTTTTATACGTTATTTATTGACTTTTCATCTTTGTCGACTTGGGTCGCGGGCGTCTCCAAGTCGATTTTCGTTTTTCAGTGAACCTAAGATTATATAATAACAAGAAAACATCGACAACATGGCACAGAGGTCAGTATTAGTATTTCGTGTATATATTTATTATATTATTCTGCACTTTGTATTCATTTACGCCGTAAAACATGCAAATATAAGCTAACATGTTGATTTTGTCTGCTACATAATTTACTTTATTAGTTCTAACTATTAAAACTATAATGTTTTGATATTAACAATTACTATAAGCTGCTTAGAGAGATACTAAGAATAGATGATGTAATTACAGTGGTGCAGCGAAATAGGTTCAGATGGTTTCGTCATGTTTCAATAAATGACGGGTGATTGGGTAAAATTGAAGTGGAGCGTGTAAGTCGTAGAAGTAGACCAAAGAAAACGTAGAGAAAAGTTGTTGAAGAGACTGCCAGATCCGACAGTTAAACAAGAGGATGGTCGTATTAAATGGAGAAAGATAACTAAAGATATTGTATAAGACCCACAAAGATAGGTTAGAGAGTGAATGTTTTAGTACCCGAGTAGTCCTGGAAAAAGGTTGTTGTTGAACTTGTTGTTAATTGTTGTTGTCGTCAGAAGCTTAGATATCTCTCGAGTCACAATATCACGCCCTCGCAGTAAACGGCCAGTGTATTGTTTGTTTTGTCCTGGACCGAAGGGTCCGAAACCCCGCCACATTTTGTCCTCCCCGTACCGCCCAGAGATGTCGCCGTCTACGTGTATGTCATTGTCTGTCGAACTGATAGCAATGCCATGCGTGGTGTTTGGCGGCAGATCAACGAAGGGCGCATCAAAGCAGCGACGAGATGCGATCAACGGACGCGTCACTCAGATACGTGAACTGCTTCCTGTCTCTGAAGCTGTTCGCAGTCGCCTTTCGCAGCTTCAAGTGATGGCGCTGGCGAGATCCTACATCGCCAAGTCCAACTTCTTCAGCACCATGAACCGTCAGTATAATGATGTACTTTTAATGCACTACACTGCTATAGCTACCTTATAGTTTATACTGCTAATATTAATAAGTAGTCTAACGAAACCGCTAATTAAATGCTTCCTGTATTGTATCAGGAAGCGTGTGTGTTGCGTGTATGTAGGGGCCTATATGGCCTTGAGCCGACAATCCACAAACTTACATTATCACGTGTCCTGGTACTCCGGCTGGCTCTGTCTGAGTCTGTGATAGCTAGCCTAAAATTAATGAATTATGTGCGTGATGTGTTGACAAGATACGTTGCGCTGCTATGAGAGCGACTCGAGCACTGTGATCGTCTATCATTCGTCGCCGTCAAAGCTTTCTCAGTGCATAAGATACACATAGGGTCCGCTGCTGTCGATTTCAAGCGTGATATAAAATCTGTTGATTTTACTAAGTTCTTGAAATCGATTTAGCACTATGTTCATTTTGCTTTACGTGTGTATTTGTGTACATGTATTTGTGTATTCGTTCATTTTACATTTTCTTTTTGCTTTATTTTTGTTTATATAAAATTGTACCCTCATGCAGTTCTGTAGTGTAAATTATTGTCACTGTGTACCTGTGTGTACTAGCTTTTACAAATTGTAAACACTTTCATTTTATTTTTATTGGGCGGCTGTAAAGCTGTTAGCCTTGTTCGTCCTGTTCCATTGTTCTTGTCAATTGTTGTGCTGTATTTATTTATTTGTTTATTATTAAATTGTACACAAGGTACAAGAAAAAGAACACAAATACACAAATAAATATGGTTTGTTATGGAACAAATAAAGATAGATAGATTGATTGAAACCATCTTCACACAGCGACCTTGCTGCAAACTATATTGTTTTTTTCTTCAAGACGGATTGCGCAGACCGTTGCTCAGTTGTTCGACAGAATGATGTAGGCTACATACGTGTGTCGTCTGCATGTTCACACTGAGATAGATGTAGATGCTTGACTGGTGTGTGAGAAAGTGCATAATTGGTTAGCGTTTGATGGCTACCGTTATAGTACAAGCCAGTCAGGTGTTGTGCATTGGAAATTTAATTGCTTACTTTGCCAAACACGCCGACGTTTTTGTCTGTAATCATAAGTTACCAACATAAATGCGATGTCTTCCTTTTCATGGGACACGGTGAGGTTCCGCTACTCAGGAACAATCTGGAACCACACAATCTGCCTCCACGGACTTTTGCCTGGACCGTTTCTTCTGAGCTATTCGGTTTTTGATTTTATTTTTTCCTTATTTTTCCTTTCTGGGCCGTGCGTTAGATTAAGCTGGTCATCTCGTCAGCTTTTGAGCGCACGTTAATCTACCGTATCGAATCGTATCGTAACAACCAGCATGCCTGTGATTCCGTTATACCTAGCAGTATAGTTTGACACAGGTTAACGTTTAAACGACGACGATGCTCTGCAGTTGGGAAGGTAATCGCAGGCTTAAACGCATTCAACGTGTCAATAAAAACGCTTTATTACCAAGGACTGCAAGTTTATTATTATTATTTTATTTATTATAAAAATCGTACACGAAGTACAAATATGACATAAACCATAAAAAAACATCACACATCAAGAGATACAAATGGAGTCAACAGCATAGGTAATATCAGCCTGAGATAGACAGGAAACAGAAAAATTATTGGTTTTGGTGCGGTTCGGTTGTATCTGGCAGTTGTGCGATGTGTGTTGTTGTAATTTTCTTACTTGTTCAGTTCATTCAGCAGCAAGCTGTTCTGACAGCCACCCACTTTCGGTTTATTGCGTATTTTCTAATTGTTTATCAGGGATAATAATAGACATTGCGATGACGATGTCTATGACACAGCGACCCATGGGCGCGGTTAGGTGGGTGCGGGATGACGTAAGTCGAAGAGCTGGCACCCAGGCCATGAGCACCTGGTACAAGTTAACACCGACGCACTACAGGTAGTACGCCGAGCTAGCCAATCACGCAGGTGTGCAGAGGCGAGGCAGCACACAGGTAAAGTAGCAGGTGAATAAGCAGTGAATTTTGTTGGCGTGCCGGCGCTGGGAGTGAGAGGTAGGCTATAGATATTATGTTATGAGAGATCGTAGATGAGTTGGCGCTACGACCACGCACCGGGGACGCACTCACGCGTAACGGCCGCCAACACACCGCTACGATATATCATCAAGCAATCGGCGTCGACGTATTTCAGCGCGGGACAGGTGGAGGGAGTGGTAATGGGCGAGGTCGGCGATGCTTCGAGGTCTCCTTATTGGCAGCAGGTCGAGCCATGTCCTCAGTGGCCGGTCATTTGGCATGCAGGCGATTGGCCGCTGCATTTGGCTTCCGTACAACTCAATGAATCTTGATGGATGCGCTGTCATTGACGGGAAAGACAAATGCGATACCGAACGAATGCTCAATCTGCGCTGTCAACGTCCACGCTAACACGTAAACGCGGTGGATAAAAAATTGAAAAGGAAGTGGATGACATTTTGAAAATCCAAAAAAGAATGGGATGGAAAAGTATCGGAAACACATGCGGGATGAGAGGAGGCGTAGGAAATTAATTTTATTCCTGCAGTTTAATGTTTTTTTTTTCATCTTCAATTATTCATTTTCTGTTGTACAGAATTTTATCTGCACATTTAGTCGGTTTAATTGGTCTTTTGTGCTTTTTTTGCCTGTCGATGAATTATTGCGTTCACAATTTTAACGCACATGTCACTGTCATTTTGCGTCGAAGACTGTGAAATCACTCGCTAGTCGCTACTGTTTCGTCGGAGTGAAAGCAGATGTCTAGTAGTTTCAAGTCGATATTCGTCTCGAGTCGAGATCGCAGCCATGACATACGTTCGGTGTGAAATTGCGTTTGTTTCGCGCGCCTCGGTCATGCAGATGAACTAAGCCTGCGGCAGCAACCTTTTTAGTGCCCGGCTAGCGCAGTCGGCCCGGCGCTGTGCGTGCATCTGTGTGTTCCTGCGGTAATTTTCGAACGGAGTGATTTTTGACCGAGACATTCGGCAAGTTCTCTAGAGGTACATATTCGACGTAGGTCAAAGTTCACGACTAGAGATACAGTCCTACGATGCATAATATTACGGTCTGAGTCTGTGCTACTGCTGGCGGCCTCTAACGAATCAGATTAAACTATAGTGGTCGGTGCGACCTCGAGTGAGAGTTTTTCTAGTGTTTTTACAGAGCAAACCTCGTTCTATAATAACAAGATGCAGTCGAAGACGGCATACTTTGACCCCGGCTTCTGTAGCTTCGCACTGTTCGCGCCATTGTCTCGTACAACAACTAGCCACGATGCCGTACCACCGACTTGTCACCCCTTGCGTCGGCGAATGAATTCGTCTGCCGTGGACGGCCGGCCGGAGTGTGCAAGCAGCAAATCTGTCAGCCAATCGAAGTGGCAATATAACCAAATGTATTTAATGACGATCCACAGTATTAAATGTATTTCTTATACAACTAAAAGTGTTTTTGCCAAATTGGATAGAGAACCTTGGCAAAGTTTGCGAAGTCAACCCTTTCAACTGGTGTGGTAACGACTTCTGCTGTGTAGTGGACAGCTTCGGACCTTCGGTGACAGGAGACATGAGTTAATAAACGCACAAATTCACATCGATTTTGTTGTCAATAAATATTAATGTTGTGTGCTCGCTAGTGGTAGAATGCAACGAGCGATACGTTGTTTCGGTGGATAACATGAAATATAAGTGTTGTTGTTACAGACGCCGCTGGAACGATTGATAGCCGTGAGACAACGTGGAGCGACCATTTTGACTTTTTACAGGTGAGATATAGTCGTTTCAGACGGTGACCCGTTAGTAGGGCTGGGATTCGTTGAAAAAAAAGTGGATTCGAATATTCGGCCACGAAAGTATTCGAATATTCGAATACTCACGAGTACGCGTCATCATGCTTTATAAAAAAATAAAACCCCTTCGCGGGTGCTATTGACTTGACTATAAATTAATTTCTGAAAATAGTTGACATCGTATTCGTATGGCAGTTTGTTGCTGTTTAGTGTTGACTGCCTCAAAAGTCACAACTGTACATGTTCTGTGTCACGATATTTACTAAAGAAATGCATGTGTCAAAGGATGAAAGGTTAGTAGAGACATGCTCATCTTATCCCATCGCTGGCAAGTTGGCAACGCCACTGGTTCACTTTGATTAACATGCAAAATTGTTTGACATAAAATAAAACGCATGCAATGACTCGCAAGTTAATTGAGAACTGACGTAAGTGACGGCATCTTGAGGCAGAATCCGCTGTGGTCCAAGAAACACCTTGGGAGTCTTGTCCTTTTTGAGAACGACACCCAGTTGCATTTTTCGTGAGTTATTTTGTAGGCCTATATATTTGCGATTATTTTTACTTATAATTTTGGTGATTTATGTCACAGAACATGTTTTACACAACCAACACAAATTTTGCACGTGCTTTTAACCTATATTGCAATGAGTAATAGGGCTCTATTCGAATGTTCGAATATTCGAATATTCGACTACAGCCCTACCCGTTAGTGCCACGCAGTTGTTTTGTGTTCGTTTTGTCGAAATGTTTTTTTTTCATTTCAACGAGTTTTTATTTTGTTTTTGCACATATTTATTTTCCTTTTTTTCAAAAAGTAAACAAAAACCGTTTCAACAAAACGAAAATAAAACAACTCCGTGTGGCACCTGCTTACCGTTTAACGAGTAATGATTAATACTAATAGTGTTGAGTATTTATTACGTTGTAAGGTCTACATGCGGCGTAACGACATGTACCAGCATTTGTTAAAATAGCAAAGTAAACTTCTCTAATCGATGTGGGTTAGTTATTACAAAAACTCGTTGTGTTTGGCTAATCTTGAAATGAAAGCCTATAGAAGGAAATTCGCAAAACCAGAAGGATGCGTGCTGTTAATCAACTGCGCATGTGATGTTTAGGCGGTGCCGGGGTTTCTCACGATATTTGATCTGGACGGAAAAATCTTATACATCTCTGACAATGTCTGTGACTACCTTGGAAACTCAGCGGTGTGTACATTGTTTCTTTTTCTCTCTGTATATGATATGTGGTTATTATTTTTTTTTCAAATCCCAGAAGTCAAGTCAGCCTATGCATGCAACTGCGATTCGACTTTGTGCATATGACTGTTTTATTAATTTTCGCTTACAAATTTCACGTTTTATATTGTGTACTGTATGTAACGGTTGCGGTTTGTCAGCTGTTTGATAAACCAATGATTGATTGATTGATTGATTGATTGTTATTTGATTGTATAAGCCTATACAGTAAACCGGCTACATTATATTGCATAATGTATGCATACGTGTTCCATGTGAAAAAGTTGCGGTTTTGAAAGCAGAAGTCGACTAACAGGACTGTGTTCAAAAAATCGTCACTGTTCCACGAACAGTGATGAATCACTTAATGAGGATAAGTCGTGACGGTCGCCGACCGACGTGCGTGGTTATTATTACAGAACGACGAATGAAGACTCGGCAGCTGTGTATTGGGAAATTACCGGATCAGTTCATTACTCGGCGTATTGCGATTGCTCGTTTACGCTTTACAAATATTACTACTAACTAACTAACTGACTGATCACGCAGTATAGAAAGGTGACGTTGCATGGCTGAAAAACGCTCAGCAGCCCGCCCCGCTACTATAGCGACGGATTCAGCCTATGAGCCGACCTCCTTCCTCATCGTTAATTAAGATTAAAACCCGGTTGAAAATTAATGAAAATAGAAATAAAAAATGAAATAAAAATAAGTTACAATTTTACGAGTGAATATGATATTTTAGTAAGTTTTCTTTAAGCTTAACGACTGTAATTTACACAAATTTTTCATCTTCTGGGTCGCGTGCCGCCTGGCTGCCAACATACGGCTACGAACAGTGATGAATCAGTTTTATTATTAATTCCTATGTCTGCCATTGACTGATTGAATCCGGCAGCAGTTGCTAGCTCGCACTATCAGTTCTTACGTCGTCCATGTTAACGATTCATAACTGGCGTCATTATTACGCGATTGCTTCTTCTTGCTAGTGCTTGGTACAACCAGGGCTTAAACTAAGGGAAGGCTCGGGGCTCAGCCCCCAGCTCTTAGCTCAGGGGGAGTGGGGTGGTAGACTGAGGGAGGGGATAAGGGAGAGGGGTAAGAGGTGAGAGGGAGCCCCCACCTTTTTCAAACTACTTTAAGCACTGGGTTCAACTGTTTTTTCTGATCCGTAATTTTATTAAGTATACTACTCACGTGTAATTTTGTGTGTTCTTCTGTCTTTACTTAAGCATTTCCATTGTCTTGTTTTGTTTTATATCCTATTTTGCTACCATTTTTGATGGTGAATAAAGATTTCAATTAAACTTATTGCTGCCTCCTCCGTTTTTTGTCCGATTACCGAGTTGCATTAGTTTGCCGTGGGCGGGCTGGACAGTGGCGGAAATAGTGGCGAGGATGTAGGTCGTAATGTAAATAACAGTGACGATGGGGTAACAGTGATACAATGACTCATCGTTCACGGTCCAGTAAACCTACGACGTTGGACGAACGGACGTGACTCACTACGCGGCAGGCAGCGATATGACGCCGTCGCAGCTAGCGTCGCCGGGGTATTTTATGTATTTTAACACGCCCGGCTGGCGTGAGTGACGTGGATTAGGTGCAGGAATATACCGCCCTACAACACGACGTCCTAGATCCCGACCGCTCCACTCATGTCCTATCTACCTATCTAAACGGCCACTGCTGAGTTTTATGAAAAATATCGGTTTTGAACATTTTTCTGTAAATTAGTTTGTTTTTTATTTTGGTGTCTTCATTTGTTGTTTTTACTACATTGTTTTTACGGGCAACTGTAAGTGGAGGTTGCATCATCCCTTGGTGTCCGGTCCAGTGTCTTGTGTTTCTGGACAAAATCAATTGATTGATTGATCTACACGCTACTTGCCGGTTCCCGGGGCTGTTGCTTTTCGCAATGATGACGATGATGATGATAATTATGATGATTGCCATTGATTGGAAGTTGATGAAGTTGAAAGTTAATGTCTTGATCTTGGGGGTTTTAAAACTACATTCTTCATAGTAAGCTTACTACTGACTGAGTGTGAGTCTGTTGGAAGAACAGGAGAACACAGAAGCCTTGGTAAAGACGTTGACAGAAGCGTTACAAGCAGTGCTTAAAGTAGTTTGAAAAAGCTGGGGGGGCTCCCTCTCACTACTTACCCCTTTGCCTTATCCCCTCCTCCAGTCTACCACCCTCTCCCCCCTGAGCTGGG
>Ga0209780_1000767_pt1 | contig 18867 bp, 15 predicted proteins | sample WorMetexBAHAMAS2_FD_187384 | JGI IMG/M metagenome (GOLD analysis project Ga0209780, IMG submission 187384) | Marine gutless worms symbiont microbial communities from Max Planck institute for Marine Microbiology, Germany - Inanidrilus exumae... | ecosystem: Host-associated > Annelida > Digestive...
CTCTGTCTGCTTGTTAATTTGATTTAATGCTTGCAATTTAATTTAATTTTTTAAATTTTAATTTTATTATTATTAAATGTTATAATTAGTTTTCTAATTCTTATGTGCATTTTAAATATTAAGCCTTTTACTACAAGAAGTAGTGAATCATTAGAAAACGTTACATAAGAGAGTGTTTAGAGACACACTGGCAGTAAGATGACACTTTCTTGAATTATTGCAACCGCAACCCTATTCCTGACTGTAATTCTTTACCTTGGTTTTAAATTGTGACTCTCAAAAACCTTGGCTATAGCAGCTCCTAGTTGTAATGTACTGTCACCCAGTTGAAATCTTACCAAGATCACTTGTATTTTTAACCACTGAGCCACAACTATTCCTCTACGAGTATTTATCTTGACCCTGATTTTTATGTCTTCGCCATTTGACAATATCGGCGAAGACATTATGTTTTCGGGCCATAGGTCCACCGCATTCGTCCGTTCGTCCGTACGGATCTTGTTACCACAATGTCTCATGAACTGGGTGAGCAATCTCGATGAAACTTACTAGCCCCACTGATGATCTGGTTTGATTTTGGAGGTCAAAGGTCAAGGTCACAGCCGGGTGTCGATGTGGTGAAGGCATCCACGTCGGCGCTGGGGTGTCGAAGTCCCTGTTCTAGTTGCAGCAGGTTTTTCTGAGGCTGGCATCTGGGTTTGAATAGTGTGGCACCTTGCCATAGATGACTGTCAGTCAGCTAGAGAGATTTTTAAGGTTATTCTGCTTGTTTTGTCTGTCAGGGTGAGTCGCGGCACGAGTGAAATTCAGACGGCATCTGATGCGTCAGTGAAGACAGCGTCACTTGTGAGTGAAGTTGAGTCTGAAGTCATAGCGGCGGATGATCAGTCGGTGCAGCGTGGTGCCGCTGCCATATCTCCAGTGCCGAGCGAGTCCGCTCGGACAGCCGTGGACTCCAGTGCTTTGGATTCGTCATTGTCATCTGTCCACACAAGTCCATCGTTGCAGCCTCAGCAGCCAACTGTGGAACCACAGAAACGGCCAAGCATCAGTGACCATGGTCTGTTTTCCTTCTGTGTGGATTCAGATAATGTTTTGTGAAATGGCGCTGCAAAAAGTGCTAGACAGAAACCGGCACAGATGATTTCATTTTATTTAATTTATTTATTGAATTAATCCTGTTCTTGTCTGCTAACAGAGCACACAGATTTCTCTTTTTTCCTTCATCATTTCCTTGGCTCTTTCCCGGGACTTTTGCTTTTCTTGGAACCAATGCTATTTTGAGCGCATTAGATATTCTATGATGATGTGCTATACAAATTTACGTTTCATCATCATTATCGCCATCATCATCATCATCATCATTCTGCTTAAACCCTTATTTCTGTGCTGAACAATGCTGTGTGATTGGTTTGAAAAGCTGCCTAAATACTTGTATTTTGACATAGTAAATGTCGACAGCTGTTGATTGTGTAGATTATACTCTGGACTATGAAAGCAATGATGAGACACTAGTAGATGAGAATGACCTTGAAAGGTCGTTGAGAGAAATCTTGCCATCTGAAGGTCACAGGATGAAAGTGCAACAGGAAAGTCTTGCGGACGCATCACCTCGAGCTGACGCAGATGCCGCTGATGGAGATGTGCACGTGAGAGCAGATGATGATTCGTTCACACGGTTCAACATTGCGATGGTTCAGCAGTACTTCCGCGAGGAAGCTGTACATCAGCAACACAAGCACACCATGTTGCTGCTACGTGAGCGGGCTTTGAAGGAGAAGACGGCAATGGAGTTGGCTTGGCTGACACAGCTACAGCAGCAACGTCGGCATGATAAAGGCTCCGACGACAAGCATCCGGACATCGTTCACAGACAGAAAAGCATCATCAGAGCCCATCGGCGCACGAAGGAGGAGCTGCGGAGGCTGCAGAAAGCCAGCAAACTGTCACTGGAAGCTCAGCAGCTGATGCTAAAAGAATCGAACGACATTAACCGTGTGCAGGAGGACATGCTCCGAGTCAAGGAGAAGTTGCGGAAAGCTGGCATTGAACCTGCCGTGATCTCATCCATTGACTCTGTATCTGATGATGACCAGAACGTAACTCCTCGGAAAGACAGAGATGATGAGAGCAGTTACTCAGTCGATGTGGATGCAGAGTCGGCAAGTAAAAGGAAAGCGTCGCCGAAGTTGAAACTTGATAAGAAGTATCTGACGGCACGTGAGCAGCAGCTGCGTGATCGCCGTCACCGGCTGATGGAACAGTGGGACACCAATCAGAAGTTGAAAGAGAAAGAACGCGAGATTGAGCAGCTCGAACTGGAAAAGACTAAGCTTCAGAAATTACACGATGATAAGAAACATTCCACTGGTTTGTTGCTTTATCTGCCTGTTAATTAACGTGGATAACAATATGGATTTGTAATGTTTTTATCATTTTCTTACTGCAATTAGTAGGTGCATCTTTAGTCATAGGAGCAATTAACTTCATCTCTGCCGTCACTAACATACGCTCAAAAGACATAAATTAGAATGAATTTCACCATTTGTTTGAGCCATTATATTAATGACAAATTGTCGCCTTAACGAGACGTAACACTACTGGCCCACCGTGCAGCCGTGGAGCTATAATTAGACTGGAGGCGGCATGACGTCATCGTCTGGCCTGCGCAGGTGAAGCTGCCAGCAGCCCCGCCATGGAGTGTTACAGACGACGACGACAGACGCCGACGAGCAAAACAGTATTGGCCCCTACACTATGTGTAGGCGGGCCAGTAATAATTTTATTACTACTATCGTCGTTACCTGTTCTAGTGGAGCTGTTAGCACTACTATTGCTACACTCTGATGGTGTTTTGTGTTGATCTGTATGATGTTTTCACTGCTTTGTTGCACAACAACTTTCAAGCACTACAGAATATTGTAGTGGGATTTGTTTACAGGTTGGATGCCCTTCCGGATGCCAATGTGTTACGTGGTGGCTGAGCAGTAGGGCATAGGACTTGCGACTGACAGGTCGCGGTTCAATTTCCGGCCGGTTTGCTTTCACTTAACATAGGTCAACTCAGCCTTGCATCCCTCCGGGGTCGCTAAATCGAGTACCTGCTTCAGCTGGGCGGTAAACGCGGGATTCTCACCTTTGTTGGGTGGCAGGTAACACTGTGTGATCCCATATGGCGTGTCAGTTTTCTGTAGCTTTGTGGCAGAGTGTCTGCGAACTGCTGTACACTTACTTGACTTTGACTTTCTACTTTAATGACACTGTAACAGCCCCGAGAGCAGGCTTTTTGCAGCACTGATGTTATGTGTTAATTTAGGCTACTTTTGTCTGCTGTTCGGGAACCTGTTGGTCACCTATCAAGTATCTATTTTGTTCTGTACATATACTTGCCAACAACTTCTTAGAAAGTACTGTGTCTTACGAATGAGTTTGATTTTATACCTGTGTTTTGAACATTATAATATATGACGTATTGGCACACATTGGTTTTCCTGTATGATCTGAGACTAGTGTCATTACATTTGTTTATTGTTATACATACAGTTATCTGTTTGGTTGGTAATAGTACAATTTATGTTGTGTCAGACGATACTGTTGAACAAGCAATAAATGGTGACGTTGACATTTCACTAGTCCAGCATGAGACGTCTGCAAATGAAGATGTTGTAAGTTCAGCTTGCAGCAGAGGTCAAAGTTCAACATCCCCGCCAGAGTCGGCTGCTCATGACAAAGTACATAGCTCTATATCTGAAGAACTTCATGACCCTTCTCAGCGGCAGAGTCGAAGCTTCGTTGTCGAGGACATTCCAGACACAGGAAGGAGTAGACATGCAGCAACATCGCTGGCTGAAGACCTTCCCATTACTGGCCAAAGTAGCAATGCCTTGTCGTCAGTGTCGGAGGATGCCAAAACTGAATCAATATCGAAGTCGGAATCAAGATCACGGTCACATGGTGAACCGGAACCAGACTCTGGGCACAGTGGCAAGGCCGAAGACATCAAGTCAGTTTCAGTATCAAAGAGTGTTGAGAAGTCAGTTGCTGTGAGAACACAAACGAATTACGACAGCAATGAGGAGAGTGTTGTCATGGAGATTGACTCTGAAGCTAAGTATGTTAGTTTGTCACTGTACATTACGTTAGCATCATTTTTACTGTCCACAAGCTCTGAGGTCATAGTAAACGGTTGATATTTGACCACAGTTTGCCAGTCCCAGTTACGATGGACCCAGTTGTATGATTGGTGTCCAGTATGGCGGTGGGTCAACCATAACTTCTAGACCTCCTGCAGCAAGGTATCATGCCTATGTGCTTTCTTTCTCACTCATCACCTATAGTTTTGGGTTTTAAATCACACAGCCTGGACTGGCGTAAGCTAACTCCCACATCATGCTGCAGTCACTAGCTGCCCCTGCCCGCCGGAGACGGTGTGCCTGGATTGTGATGTGGCACGCTGCTGCTGCTGGTGCCAATCATGCCAGGCCGGGCACGCCCAGGCCACGCCCACGCCACGCCTGAAGTACACTTGTTTATGTATTTATAGATACCCTGCTTGTCAATGAAAAATGGCCCTGTTGCGTGATTAACATGTGTTACTTACTGAGCTGAACCTTGGCTATTATGACTGCAACGTAATGTTTTCACGGCATTGGTATCATCCAGCGTGGTTATCATCATGAAATATTGCCATGTCGTCATTGTAGTCAGCATCAGCAACATCTTCAGCATCCTATGTGTGACTGGCATTGCTGTGTGTTACCTGTGCCCACTGTCCAGGTATTCATTAACAAGTATTGTCTATAATGGGTCTTGGCTCAGCTGCTGATTTTTCGCGTTTGCTAAAGGTAAGGTCTGGTCCTCCAACAGGCTTGCTATATTGTGAGTCAGATCATTCAAAAACTATTTCTAAGGAAATACTTGGGGTTATTCCAGCAGGCTCTTTGTAGATCAGCAACAGCGTCAAATCTCTGAAGACCTGTTATATTTACATTACTTGTAGGTGCAAATTGTTGTTAAATGCAAGTTCAGGATTGCTATATTGTGAGTCTTTATACTGTCTTCATTTCTTTTTGTATAGTTGTAATTTGCTGATAGCTATATTGCATTGTAGCAGTGTGGGTGACAGCAGAAGCTCTGGCTGTGACGTCAATCATTATTCTGGTGATCAGTTTGAGTCCTCCAGTGAGCACATAGCAGTACAGCCGACAACAACTGATAAACCACGTTCTACTGCCGATGTGTCTCGTAGATCTGATCGTTCTACCAGACGACGACAGAAAGAAGATCATTCACAGCATATAGGAGATGAACCAAGTCTGTCATGCACTTATTCAAGTACCTCAAGCTTCTGCATTTCTTGACAGTCATTTTTAATATCATTAATTTCAGTTATTTATTTAATACAATTTGCTTAGCTGATTTTTAGGTCGACTCTTCTGAGTCGACCTAATAAAGTGGGTAACAGATGTCCGTCTGTCTGTACGTACGTACGTCCATCCACAAAAAGTTTTTTCGATTTCAGTGAAATTTGACATGTTGGTAGAGGTTGATGACAAAAATGATGAGTGATGCACGACAGTATGCAGTATGACCCGATCCAAGGTCAAGGTCAATGTCACGAGCCCTTGAAAGTTGGAAATCCTTCCATTTTCTAAAGCTGTCTCCTCCGCCATTTACAATATGAGCTGGCAACTGACCACTGATTCGTAAACTAGGGCACAATATCTAAATTTGATCGGGCCATATTTTTTGATATCTTTCCTTGTTTTTGTGTCACATGACTTTGAAGTTGGCGGAAACGTCAATTGTGAAGAGTCGACCGTCAGTCCCGCATGTGGCTAATTTATTGTAATTTATAATTTTGACATGTTAATAATGAGATTGACATCCTGATTATTTTCTGGACAAGTACTTTCCTGTTTTGCTGACGTCTGTTTCCAAAATTGGACATCTCGTCTCCATTTTGCAGATTGCAAATTGTGTTTGGTGCAGTGATCAGTAATGACTTTGTATTTTTTGAACTCTTTGTCACATTAAGCTTGCATGATGAGGTGCTGGCATGGTTATCTGTCAGGAGCAAGGTGCAAATAATTTAAATATGGTGCAGCTGATGCCACTGACACCCCATCGTCTGTTGCTTTATTAATGTCCACAAACGTTTAACTTTCTGATGCTAACTTACCCAGGTTATTGTGGGGAAAAAGCTATTATACGAGTGCTGGCGTTGTTGTTGTCGTGATCATCACATTGAGCATAAAAGTTATATTATTTAGTAGTAGTAGTCATCATGGTAGTTGTAATAATAGTAGTTGCTCTCTGTAGGTGTTTGACCGTGCTATATGGTGCAGTGAATTATAATGCTTGGTGTTGTAAGACGCGACGTCGGAACAAAGTGACGTGGCACGTCGTATTGAGTCACTGACAGAACTACTGCAGCAACGCAAGGCTGAGGCCGACACACTCCGCAGGCAGCAGCAGCGACAGCGCCGGATGAAGCTCAAAGCCAAGGAAGAGTCGCTGCGACAACAGATTGAGGTGATGACCGATTGTTTCCAGCTGTTGTTACCTATGCCGGCTGTATAGTCGCCGGCGTGGGTAGGGCATTCAGTCTCGTCTGTCTGTCAGTCTGTCTGTCTGTTTGTCCGCACTCTAAAAGGAAAACGGCTTGAGCTATCAAGATCAAACTCGGTACACATATACTGTATAGTAGTCACTCGCATGCATTGACCCAGAGGTCAAAAGGTCAAAGGTCAAGGTCACACGGTTACAAAAACCATCACAGTTGCATAGTTGCTAGTGACGCATGCTGCTACGGCCATGCGCTGCTGCTAGCATGGGTCGGCATGTCGATACGACTGCCTGTGTTCTCTAGTTTAATACAGTGCTTATTTTAGAGTAATCTCTTGTAAATACTGGTTAATGCAGCACACCTTTGCCAAAGGCTATTTTGCAGAATACTCTGATAAAAACGTGTTTTAAGCGGATGACTGACAGATCCGCTGGAAGGGCTGCATGTCTTAGCAGTAAGTTTCACATAATTGGTAAGAAGCCAAGTGCCAAGGAATCCACGTTGCTTTTCTGGAAGAGAGAAGAATCAATGTCCTTATGTTTTAAACTAAAGACTCTATTTCTTGTCGGTCGTAGGCAGTCAGTCTTGTCTTAGACGTGCAGAATGACTGGTGAATTATAGACAAGCATGGAATGCGTGGTGTTTTTCATTCTCAAGCATACCAGTGTCCTAACCTAATTACATTTCTTCTTCAGTGGCATGGAGTGGTGCCACGTCAGTGATACATTGCCAGAATGTACGGTTGTCGGCTTTCTCTAGGCTGAGTGGATTCCATTGTTGGCTGATTGAATATGAGCATCCATCTCCTCAGCCTGATGGGCGTTTTCAGGGTCCTCTCCAATGAAATGGATGCAAAAATTAATGCATTATTTCAAGTGATTTTTAAAAATTGAGTTTTGTTTGTCTAGGAGTGAGCGAGTGAATTTTTTTCTGATATCACGTCACACGGATTGTCCTGTTAAATGGGTTGTTGTCACCGTTGAGTTGTGTTTGTATTATATGACAACGTTAGCTGTAAATTAGTTAAACGATCTTTTAGTTTTGGCTGTAAATTCGTTAAAAGCTTGTTCAGTTTTCTGAACAGTGATATGATACTTTTTCGACCTAAGATACTTTGACGCACCGAAAGCTCACCTATTATACAGATGCTGCCCACCTGCCCGCTGCCGTCCACTCTGATTTAGTTGTAATTGCCGACATTTCACAACATAAATGTTTACATTGTTAGGCCGCATCGCATACATACAGTGCATAAGTTGTGGTCTATTGCTACAGATGTCACATGTAGCATGGTCTGTCTGTCTGTCTGTCTGTATGTATGTGTGTTGGTCAGAGATTTGCCGTACAAAACGGCTGAACCAACTGAGATGCCATTCGGGGGCTGACTCGGATGGGCCAACGGAACCATCTATTAGATGGGGTCAAGATCCCCACAGAAATGGGCAATTTTGGGGGTTGTTTGGCCCATTGAAAAGTACCGGGTGTCTGCTGTGGAGTGCATAGCAAAGGGGATCATCCAGTTGTCAATAATGGCACAGCAGAAGGGATAATTAATTTGTCAATAACAGTCATCAATAACAGCAGGACACGTTGTGCGGCCTTTTGTCAAAATCTTTGACCACTTGTGACTGCTACTGTTGCTACTGTTACTGCTGCTGCTGATAATACCTGCTACTACCACGACTGCTACCTCAACCACTACTAGCAGTACCACCACTGCTACTATTGTTGTTCGTCACTGATAGACATATGAGTCGTACATCAGTCGAGTGAAGGCGGAACTCGACAACTCACCATCGTCATCATCTCGACACAGTGAACATCGACATTTGTCGTCACATCATGTTGATGAGCCAGCATCATCAGTCAAGCGTGATGTCGACAAAACTGGTTTGTGTTATATTCACCTGTGCTTTGTGCTGTTTGACACTGTTGGTTGGGTATAGCAGGAAGGACAACTGTCCGGTAAAATTGTTTGCTTCAAAAAATCTCCAAAAGATAAGACTTAGGTTTTGTGTGTGTGGTGACTGGTGACTGGAAAATTGACCATTTAAACTGAAACTGAAAGTTTTATTAGTGCAGTGTAGACGCCCCCCAGCCGATGTGTGGAGAGACGCTGTCAGACGCGGTCATCGTGTAGCGACGCAACGGTCCTCGATGACTACGCGCTAACGACTACGACGACGAGTGTAGAATTAGCAAAACCTACCTCAGTGTGTAGTATATGTATGTACGTATATTTGTAGTATATCATGTTATTCCATTCTGCTAATTCAGTCTTCTTGCTTCGCATGCTTTACAAAGTGTAGCATGCACGCCATTCTAGCCTGTGTTTTATCCTTATTGCTCTTCACGTGGCATGAATGCCAAAGTTTAGTGGTCATTAATAGTCTCAGTAGACTGCAGCCAGGTCTAATTTGGTCTTTCTTGGCAGTAATTGAAGTTAAATGTGGTTTAATCGTTTAAGTTAGATGTGGTTTAATCCTATCTATCCTAAAGGACTTTTTGGACTAAAACAATTTTACACAGATGCTTTCTGTAACATTCAATGGCTGTCTGTAAAGTTTATGGAGAGTTGTTTGTTCTATTTAGTGGTTTATACTGGTGCACAGTGTTGTAGACCATGACATGTCATTTTCGTAACCATTTTGCTTTTCAGAACAAGCTTCAGAAGGTGTCAGACAAAAGAGATCTCGACAGGAACACTTCGATGTGGTGAGAGAGGACCTCCAAGCCGGTGATGCTGATGACGATTCTGGTCTGAAGCTTGATCTCCAAGCTCTGGACCAGCCGGCCAGTCCCACAACACCACGTGCGGCTGCATTTGCTGTCGACAGTGCACGAACTCTTGCCGACATTCCGGATGATTACTTAATGTCAGCTTCGGCAAGATCAGCAGCCGTTGATAAGTTGTCAGAAGGAGCTGGCTCTAAACTGGTGTCAGATGTGGCTCAGGTACCATCTTCCCCGCATCCTGCCTCGGTCATCTCCCAGTCTGGTGGTGCTAACTACAGTCAAGATTTCTCGTCCGCAGCTGCAACGTCACAGAAGTCGACCAAGACTGATGTGACGAAACACAGTCCTGGGGAGAGTCAGGTGTCAGAGGAGATAGTTGAGACTGTAGAAGACATCAGTGAAGTGTTGTCTGGCGATGAAGTGTCGACTTCTGCTGTCAAGCCAGCTCATGAAATGTCCAGTTTGTCAGCATCAGATAGAGCCGCAAGTCTTTCCAAGTCTGCTGCAGCAGCAAGCATTGTCACAGCGTCTGCACCTGTGTCCTACGTTGCCGGTAAATATTATCATAATACAATACCATACAAAACGTGACACAAAAAGGCGACAGATAACCACTATCTAGTTTCCTATATCGTGTGGAATCAAACAGATGACTAACGCAAAAGAAATAAAAAGGAACACAGCAGTGAGCATAAGAAATCCAATAAGCAGTCAAGTCCATGAAGGCAGTCCAGTCATTTCCCACGCCGGCTGTATAGCTGCTGACGTGGGTAGGGCGTTCAGTCGCGTCTGTATGTCTGTTTGTCTGTATGTCCACACTCTAAAAGAGGAAAACGGCTTGAGCTATCAACACCAAACTCGTTACACGTATACTCTGTAGTAGTTGCTTGGCATGCTTGGCTTGACCCAGAGGTCAAAAGGTCAAGGTCACACGGTTACAAAAACCGTTACGGTCGCATGTTTGCTAGTGACGCATGCTGCTACGGCCGTATGTTGCTGCCGGCATGGGTCTGCATGTCGATATGACTGCCTATGTTTTCTAGTTGCCAGATTTATGGTCTAAAACTGTGAAAATTTGAGATGAATTATCAGCAAATGTCATTTCTTGTGTTGTTTAGTATTCAGAATTATTGCTCAGTGTCGAACAGGGGCGCGTTGCAAATCCAAGACTAGTCGCCACAATCAAGAAAATGGCGACTAGTCGCGTCACGCAGTGGCAAGTTCTTTCAAGAATAGTCGGCCACAGCGAGAGTGGTTTCTTACTTTACTTCGGTCGTCTGCGTCCAGTAGGATAGAATACTTGACATAGTCTGTTTGATTTGTACTCTCGGCTAGGATTTCAACACACATAACACTATTCCTCTGTCGACTTCACTGGCTTGTGATACTGGAGCAGACACAGTTTTATTTAAGCACTAAATTGTTCTTCAGTATCTAATGAACTATGCAGTTTACTCACTAAAACACTAAATGCAATGTTTCATTTTAAATCAGCCGTGTGTTTTTTTGCGGTGATTTGGACCAGTCCATTAGAAACTGAGTACGAGACCGGTCTTGGATTTGCAACTCGTACCAGGGCAGCAAATGATATTTGTTTTGTTGTAATGTGAACTAAAAAATAAAATAAAACGTTTATTGTAAGAATTAATCTGTATAACTGGATAAATCAGTAGAGATTTACTCTGTGATATATGTGATACATTTTCCAAAAAGTTAGTAAAAAAGTGTAATTTTATATCGGATGAGTCTGGCTGTGTTATATTAGTATAAAATGTTGCCATGATGTTGATTCGGTGAAAGTCAAGGTAAACAAACTGTCACACCTATGTGTCAGTCATCTGTCACACCTGGCGTGACAGTTATGTGGGCGTGGCTTATGCAGTATAGTTGATTCGGGGGACAAATATCACGTGAGTGAAAAATGACTGATGAAAAGAAAAAGAGCACGTTATAGAATAAAATAAGTAAAAGAATGAAACATGTCACAGGTGATGATGCTGTGGATCAAAAAATCGATGATGTGTCATCAAATGACCTACCTGGCGATAATGCGGCAGCTGAGACACACCTGGTGAGCATTGCTTGCATGTGTATTTATTTCACAAATGCTGTAGATTCTGTCTACATTAAAACCTATTACGACTTTTAAAAAAATCTTGATCTTTCTGGTGGTGTTAATTTTTTAACTTAAAGTTGTTTAATTATGTGAAGTATTGTGTTTTGGTGGTGTCTTTAAGACTTTCAGTGTTTAAATGTAATTGGGTAAGTAAGAGAATTAGTTTAAAACGTGAAGATAACTAGAAAATGTAAGCAGTGCCATGAAGGCATTGCATAACCGGCAGCATAGTATATATTGTCACCCATGTGGAGAGAAAACTGCCAAAAACGTCCAAAACTGCGGTTTTAAACCAAATTTACTACTTTGGGGCTCCTTGACTTATCTAGACCAAATTTGGCATGCAAGAGTATACCCACGGTCTACCCTTACGTGCAAAATATCACATCGGTTCAATGTCGCCCTTGAGGGACGAAAAACTCATAATTTTACCTTTTTTTAAACTTCAACATTTTCTGCTGTCGCCACCTAGTGGTGTAAGGACAAAGTTGAATGCGATTGCACAACTACTTCCGCTATCTAACGATATTAAAACCATTTCTGTACTCCGGCGCCTTCATGGCAAAGTGGCATTCACACACTTTGTGGTTCAAAAGTGTGACAGACAAAGAAGAAAAGAAATAACATCACTTTTTCGACCCCATCCCCACAGCATGTGAAATCCGGGCCCAACCAAACTTGGTATGGTGATAGACGAGGTCTGTACCATTCTTGCATATGCAAAACGTGTTTGCATCCAACACACAGTGGGGGCACTGAAAATTTGGGGGAAATTTACCCCCTAAATTTAAACTTTGGAAAATGCACCCCAAATTTAAACCCCCATTACTCTGAAACCCCTTGAGCAAATCCACCCGTATTTTTGTGTCCCACACTAAAGCTGCCCACATTTTCTTGGCATGTGTACCAGATATAACAGTGTATACGGTGTGCCAACATTTTATTATTCGAGAAGGGTTGAGAACTTTGCTATCGATCATGTTGGACAGATTGAGCTTCGGAGACTTGTTGTGTTGTGTCAGCCATCAGATCGCTACTGGAAAGCCGTCGACGTCACACTGCAGACTCTGGTTATGGAAGCTGTCAACCAGATGATGGCAGTCAGAAAGCAGAAACAAGTTGTCATTGATGAGTCGGTGGGAGACACGTTGGAGCAGCAGCATTCACCGGACACTTCACTTACTCCGACGAGTACTCTGCCTGCTCCAGTTAGTACTTCGACACCGGCTGATGTATGTATATGCGTGATTTGTCTATGTTATTTTTGTTTCAGGACTCCCGTCACTGACTGACTTGACATTGTTGGCTGATTTTTCAGAAACGCATCCAGATTGTAATCACTTCTCTGGTAGCAGATCCATCTCTTGCAATACGCATGTTTTTCTGTGCAGACACTGCCTACTCATACCCTGGCCTGCTAGTGCTGATAGTACATAAAAAAGCTTTGTTTTTGTTTTTCTTGAATGCTTTTAGTGCCTTTTTCTACCAGGCACAGTCAGGTGAATGGGGCAGGTGTGATAATAATAACAAGTAAGTCAGTGGGGACTGACCTATATCCACACATGCCAACCTACGTCCACACGCCGTGCAATTTTCCACGAACGGTGCATCTGTAGCGTGACGTTTATAGTTGGTCTTCACACCCTAAACTTTACTTCCTGGTGGCTAGCCGATTATCCAATTTTGGGCTTCTGGGGAGCAAAGTTCCCTAAAATAGGAGATTTCCTGACAGGATGCTGATGAACCGCCGTGCAAAATTTGACGCCGCTAGCTTTATTCTCGCCAGAGAAATCCGTAACCATACAAACACACAAAAAAACAAAAAAACAAACACAGTAACCGATGTATCCCCATTTTGCCTATCGGCATGTGTGGATAATAACACTAGTAGTGATAGTTCTTATACCCTGTTCATGTTGCTGTCATCTTGATGTTGCCATTGCAATGTACACGCAGCCGTAAATAGCTGTCAGTTCTCAGACCAAGCAAACTGACTTGGGCTTTTGTCTGCCTGTAAATTGCTACCATTCACAGCCGTCCACATCCACCGTCGCCATTTAGTATTTTTACTGAGCCCAAAGCCTGATACTCGTGTTATAATGCTATGGAAGAAGGTTGAGTCCACCCATTGTGATGACAGCCATTGTGAAACATGTATACTACTGTTAGCTAATACAGCTGTAGATGTCTAGATGGAGGTAATTATCTCCATAACAGAGAAAAGAAAATAATTCATGTGATTTCAGCTGCTGTGCTTATAATTGTGCATGTTTGTAATTGTTGTTGTTAATCAGAAATCAGCAGTTAAGGAAGATTATGATGATGATGATGTTTATGATGAGCTGCTCGGACTTAAGCTTGGTGAAGATTGGTTCACACAGTCTACACCTGCCCAGCCAGGTATGTAATTGTAATTGCACCTGTCCAACCAGGTACTACATTGTCATTACATATGTAAGTTAAGTAAGTAAGTAAGTAAGTAAGTAAGTTTAATTTTTCAATAGCAACTTATAAAAACCGCTAGATTTCTATAGAAAAAATAGAACAATAATAAAATGAAAATGTGCAATACATGGAAATGACAAACAAAGTAATAAAACATACAAAATCACAGATGACATCGGTTACTGACAATGTAATAAAGAATAGTTGATGAAGGATGTGTATCGTTTCGTGCGTGTAACCGGTCGTGGATAGAGAGATGCAGCTCGCATAGTTGCCTTAGTGAGTTGTTGCTTTGTCATTGTATTGTTACCACGATATCTCATGAGCGGCTTGAACGATTTTGATAAAACTGACTTGGAATATTCACCAGCCCCTACTGATGACCTAGTTAGATTCTGGAGGTCAAAGGTAGAGCAATCCGTCAAGGTCATATCTTGAGGTCAAATCTAATGAACACTATATCTCATGAACTAGTTGAGCAATCGCGATGTAATTTACAAGGAGTAGCCATTAACCCCAACTGATGACCTGGTTAGATTTTGTAGGTCAGAAGTCAGGGTCATAGCAGGCCTAAGTATTTGGTGTCGAAGAGATATACGTCGACGCTGGGGCATCGAGATGCTAGGGCGTTAATGGAAGTCGATTTTTAGTTGTTGACGAAAGTTCTTGGTTTGTTTTTATAAAGATGTCTTGTGTGACTGTTTTGTCGGTGACAGCAAAAGTGGCTTCGTCATCACCTCCGCCAAAATTCTTTGTCACACACAACACTGCTGATGTTACTGTGCTCGTGAACGAAGCAGCTGACGTTCTGTGGCCGCGTCGTTGTGACACCAAGTCGTGGGATTCCGTACGACCAGAGACAGGCACTGTTGGTGACGACTTGGCAAAGAGTCAAGCATCATACCAACGACTTGTGTACGACATGACGGCACAGGCCATTGCGACACTCTGTGACAGTTCAACATCCACTGCTGCTGGCGACACTTTACAGCCTTGGCAACAGTGGCAACTGTCCGTCACTGCGCCAGTTCCCCAGTCAGCAAGCAAAGCCAAACCACAGATTACTGCCTCAGTTCTCAAACAACTCGGCCTAGAATCCCACCAGCCTCCGTTGCTGCCGCGGTATTCGGGCCAGATCAGGGGTCGGCGGGGTGCCGACCTGGTAGACCGGCTGCTTGCTGCCGAGCTTGTGAAGGAAGAGTCAGCATGGACCAACTACAAGGACGAGGAGCTGTTTGTCAAGCAGCAGGTCGCTGACATGCTATACGACATGTTGATTAGCGAGACTGTTGACACTTTGTCAGGCATTGTGACACGTAAACGCCACGGACATCACTGACAAGTCTTCGTCATTGTATATTTTCACAAAACGAAAACAAAAATAGCCTCGTTGAGTCAGAACAGCGAGAACTGCTCACAGCACGTGAAAATTCCTCTAAGCGTTAGTCGGAGAAATAGGTCGGTGTTTCCGTTTTCTTTGGGTGTCACTGGCATGGTTGCCCACCTGATATCGGCTATTGCAAAGAATCTTCCCCCGGAGTCAGTATGGTCAACATGCATTGTCACACAAAAATTATGTCTTACTGGCGGCATGATCGTCTCCCATAAACCAGAGGTTCCCAACTGGAGGAATTCCCACAAGGGGGAATTTAAGATTTTAGTGGGAATTGGGACCACAGATTGGCAGACTTTCAAACTGTTGGAGTGTTGATTTTTTAGCAGCTTTAGCTGAACTGATTCCAATGACGGTCTAGCCCTGATGAACTGTCAGTGTCGTACCGATGCCAAATCTCATACAGCGCACAAGGGAGACAATATATGTGGCACAGTTTAATCACGAACAATGCAATGTTTCATTGTGTTATGTCCCGTATCATTTAGAATGCATTTTTGTCAGACAGTCTTGGAAAGGGGACTGGACATTCTGACATATGATGAACAGGTTCATTGGGAACAAGGTTGGGAAACTGTCATTACTGATGTTTCCAGTATTATTCCTAAGTCCACGTACCACTATTGGATATATCGTCGATATAATATATGATGTCACAAAACTATGTCTTGTTATTCCAGTTGACTGGTGTTTCTTGTGTAAGTTATTTGTACTTTGGCCAATAGAGTGTGCTGTTAATGCAGTGACCGTGTAGCTGACCAATATTGACCGAGCCTGTGTTTGAAGTGTAATCGATGCTGTCTTTCAGACTCGCCTTAGCTTTGGTGTCTTTCGTTTACCTAGAAGTATAAGTGACACTAATGGATTTTAGGTTGTTTTAACAATATGATAATATACACTTTGCTTGCATATAGTGTAAAAGTTTGCACGAGAATTATTATTTTGTTTTCTGCTTGGTTATAAATATTGTGGTAAATTGTATATATCAACTACCATGTAGGTTAGCAAGAACTTTTGTGCATTGCTTAGTGAATTAAATTAAATGCTTATTTAATTACGTGATGACAACCTCTCTTCCTTGCATACTTCTGCTTACGGAGTTCCCCAAGTACCACCACCTTTATGTAGATGATACTCAGCTCTTCTCTTTCCATTCACTAGAATTTGACTCAAGCATTTCTCACCTTCAAAACGCTCTTCAACAGATGTCTTCCTGGATGACTGCTAATCTTCTTACTCTTAACTCCTCTAAGACTGAATTCTTGCTCATCGGACTCAAAAACCAACTTGCCAAAATACACAACGCTTCACTTGACACCTCCCAATCTGCTCGAAATCTTGGCTTCATCATTGACGAACATCTTACCTTCTCTGACCAAATTACATCTCTCTCCAAAGCCTGTTACTATCTCATTCATCAACTTTGCTGTAATGGGCCATACCTTGATTCTTCAACTGCCTGTAGTGTACCACTGCTACCTCTATCGTTCAATCCAAACTTGATTACTGTAATTCTTTCTACTATTAACTCCCCAAGTCTCAATTATCCAGTCTCCAACAGATCCAGAACTCTTGCCAGAATTGCCGGTAACCTACTCCAGTCGGTGCAGTGCAGAATGCTGCTGTCCGACTGATCACGAAAACTGGAAGACGGGAGCATATCACATCAGTTCTTAGGGAGCTGCACTGGGAATTATTATCGGTTCGACAGCGCATTGACTTCAAGCTAGCTGTTCTTGTGTACAAGGCATTACACGGCCAGCTTCCACAGTACCTGGCTGAAGATTGTCAGGTCTTCACTGACATCGGCCGCCGATCACTGCGATCGGCTGATGTCTTGACGTGTGCCACAAGAAGAACACGAACGCGTCTCGGAGACAGGAGTTTTTCCGTCGCTGGACCGTGTATGTGGAACTCTCTGCCTGTTACATTACGTGACAGAGACATCTCACTTGTACAGTTAAAGAGACTTTTGAAGACACTTTTGTTTGTCTAGGGCTGCAGCGCATAGTGACTGTTGGTTTTTTGCGCCGTGTACAAATATTCTTACTTACTTACTAACTTTTACTTGTACTGTCATTGAAGCTCTTAATTCCTCTCATATCACTCCCATCCTATTCCATTCCCATCACTACATTGGCTCAGAACAAGTGAACGCATTGAATACAAGCTCCTTTTACTTAACTACAAAGTTTTTTGAACTATCCAACCTTCATAACCTTATCTCTGTTCAACATCCTTGCAGTACTCTTGGTTGCGTGGCACAGTGGTAGAACGTCAGTCTTTGGCCGGCGAACTTACCCTGTCATGCTCGACAGTAACTTAGCTGTTGCTGACGGGTGACCACTTATGTGGGTAAACCGTCCGCTATAGGTCAACCAACTAGGCCAACTTTCATCACTCTGTGGTCGATAGATGAGTAGTAAGATGTCTTTTACCTCACTTCGGGGGTGGCGCCATCTAGTGAACTCTTATGGAGGAAAGGTAGGCATGGTGTATTTGCATTGAAAACTGTGATTTATACCTGAGCGCTTTGAGATACACGTAGTATATAATGACGCGATATAAATACTCTTCCTTTTCTTTCCTTTACTCGCTCTCTTCATCCGCTGTTACTCTTGCTCGGCCACCGACATCATCCTGTATAAAAATAACTGATCGCTTCTTTCGTTATGCTTCACCTCGTCTCTGGAGTCTGTAATCAACTTCCTTTATCTCTTGATCAGTTTCATTCGTCTTTCTGGTATTAGTTTCGCTATTTCTAATTAACATATTCTTCAACCCATCACTTCTTCCTCTTCTGTTTCACCACTCTGTTGATCCATAACTCCCTCTCTTTCAGTCCCGGCAAAAAACTAAATGTTTTACAAATTCTACCCCTTGTAGTTTCACTTCTTCATCCTGGATTGCCTGCCTTCACGGACTATTGCCCAGAGCTTTTTCTTTTTGTTTTTTAAGTTTTTGCTTATTTTTGGTTTCTGTGAGAAGAGGTCCTGCTTTCCCAAACAGAGCGACTGCAGACCTCGTGGACTTCGGTCTGCTACTTACGATACTGACACAGCATGCAATGTCCGTAGGTCGAATCATGGGTCTTACAACCATCGGATGGAAAGGTTAATGCGGCTAGCCAAAATTTACCAGGCGGCGGCTGGAGTAATAAATCAGTTTAGCCGACTAAGCCAATTTTTGTCGGCGGCGGCTAGCCGGTCAAAAAAGTCGTCGGCGGCGGCTAAAGGCGGCGGCACACGCGACACAACAACTAACCACCTTGATAGAAATATTATCCGACGTAATAAACGAATTATCGTGAAAACTAACCATGGATAAACGGCCGTGCGATGTTGCTGATGCTGCTTCTGCTGTTGATAATGACGACGGTGAACTAGATGGTGATGATGCATTCTGAGGCTGGCAGCTGTTACCATCTCCCCGCATTGTAGGCCTAGATCTATAGCAAAGTATTGGATGAGTCCCGCTTCATTCAGAGCTCACATGAGTATACTTTACACAACGTTAACCCCTTACGTTGAAAATTGATGGGCGTCACGGTTTGTTTGTTGGGCGATATTAATATTATGGTGTTTCGATACAAGAGACTCAGTTATCGCG
>Ga0209780_1000768_pt1 | contig 18866 bp, 19 predicted proteins | sample WorMetexBAHAMAS2_FD_187384 | JGI IMG/M metagenome (GOLD analysis project Ga0209780, IMG submission 187384) | Marine gutless worms symbiont microbial communities from Max Planck institute for Marine Microbiology, Germany - Inanidrilus exumae... | ecosystem: Host-associated > Annelida > Digestive...
CAATTAATTGTTAATTATTGAATTTTTATTCTGGAGTGACACTGATAATGGCATTTAGTGAATATAGAAAATACTCGATGGCTGAATTGAAAGCTATTTTTAATATCAAAGTGCTAAAAAACGGAAATTTGTTTGACGGTTTTAAACCGAGCGGTAGGGATTATCAGTCTCTGCAAACAACCGTAAAAAAAATGAATTCCCGTATTAATCTGTCAAAATCAGATAACGAGGCGACTAGGGGAAGTCTGTTGGTGTCGCATATTTTGTGGACAGCGAGTGACGTTTACAATTTAGGTATATTTTTTGAGCCGCAAGTAGAGATTAGCAAAGAAGAAACACCAGAATTGCCGTATCAGTTAAACGGTAAATATGATTGTGCTTTAAGTCTTGATGATGTTGATTTTATTTCGCCTATTATTTCAGTTGTTGAAGTTAAAAAAAGTAATTTATCTGATGGTTTAGGTCAGTGTTTGGCTGAAATGTATGCTACTTTAAAAAAGTTTAAGCAAAACAAGGTATATGGAATAGTGACGGATGGTGAGGTTTGGGAATTTTTTTTACTGGAAAATGCTATCTTGTGTGTTGAGGAGAATAATTATTATATCGGTAATGTGTCTGATATTGTTGATAGGGTTGGTTATATGGCTGAAATGTTTAGGATTGGTGCCGGCTCGGGTCAGCGAAACAGATGATCCAATTGTTGGGTTTTCGGGACGCTGGCGCGTGGGGTTCGATACCTGCGGCGATTGGTGCTTTTGTGAGTGCGGTGAAAAAGGTTTTTTTTCCTGTAATAAAAACTGGTCAACAACAAAATTGAGTAAATTATAAATACTGTAAATTCGTAATACGCCAAATATGAATAAGGGGTTTTACCAGAGTAACTTTTGATTTGATCAAGCAAAACGGCTATCTGCATCGGTTCTAACCAGGAATGTTGTGTATCGTTGTTGTCAGGGTAGATAACTGATGAATATCCGGTGTCTGAAACAATTGTTACTGGTCGCCCGGTTTCTATTGATCTGGCTCTAGCCATTTGAAATAGTTGCATGGGTCCATTTGTATTTGAATACCATAGCATAGAGCTAAAAAGTATAAAAAAATTGCTTTCTTCTACTTTGGAAAGCCAGTATTTACTCATTCCAACTTCGTAGCATATAAAAAAATTGGATACAGTGTTTTTGTAGTAGATATTTTGATTGTCTAGTTTTGATGGAATGATGATTTCGTCAAAGCGTAAATTCAGGTATTTTTTTATCGAATTACCCCACTTAGGAGTTTGTTCGGCAAAAGGAATCAATTTTGTCTTGTGGTATACGAACTTGGTGTTGTTGACTTTTATGATTCCATTTTGTCGTTTACTTATACTTGTTTTTTTTATATTTACTCCAGCAAAAACTGTTAAGTCTTGATTTGCACGTTTAAATTGTTTGAAACTGTGCGTATTTAAGTCGATAAATGCGGATTCTGGTAGTAAAATCCAATCAATAGGCTCATAGGCTTGTTTTTTTGCTTCTTGTGTTAGTGAAATATATCTTCTAATTAGTTTGTTATGATCGATAATATATTTTTTTTCCCTTTGAGAGGGAACTGCTTGTACAATAGCTATATTAATAGCTTCTTTGGAATGATCTGGTTGAGTCCAGTTAATCTTATTAAGTATATTAGATGTCAGCAGGATACAACATAGTGCTAGAAATGGAGAGTATGAGCGGTTGTAGAAGGATAGATATAATAATATCGCACACAGTACAACCAGAGAAGATACGCCATGCACGCCAATTACGGGTATGAAACCGGCTAAGGAGTAGGTGCTAACTTGTGAATATCCAAATGATAGCCATTCAAAGCCGGATAAGAAATATTCTCTTAAAAAGTCGGCTACCCAAATTGATAGCGACACTGTAGTCATTTTAAGATATTTATTTCTTGGAATATAAAAGGATAGACTGATTAATAGCGAGGATATTATTGCGTTTGATAGTAGGAAAATTACTGTTAATATCCAGGGTACTAGAGTTGAGTTGACAGATATATTAACAAATGAATAGCCTAGCCACCATAAGCCAACTAAATAATATGTAAAGAAAAAAATCAAGGAACCGGTAAAAATTCCGGCAAGTGATTTGAATTTGTGTAAGTAAAAGTAAAGCCAGGCAATACTGGCAATGGGGATAAACCATAGCGATGAAAAATATGCAGTATTGCTGGCTACTAAAATATTAATAATTAGTAACAAGGTTGTTATAATCATCAATAGTGTGGGTGACAAATCTGTGATTAATTTTTTCTTAAGGATTCAGCAAATTGTTCAGAAAACAATTTGGCTCTAAGAGCATACTTTTCTTCTTCAGAAAGCTTACTGTTGTTGCTGATAAATCTCTGGTCCAGGTTAAAATAATGGGCGTTGATATTTGGAATATCGTCTTCGCTAGCTTTTGGCTCTAACCTAAAAACGTCGAAAACGCCCAATATTTTTTCTTCTACGCTGGTGTCCGGATTTATTACTACCAATTGGGCTTGGTGCTCTAAGTCCTCGCTTTTGTTATCTCTGCCGTAGAACGCATCGTTTAGATCTGATCCTAGAGCTTTTTCCTGTATCCTTCTTATTTGTAATTTATATTCATGGATTAGATCGTGAACTTTTTTGACATCATCAGGATTATTCTGATCGTACTTTTTCGTGATATCATCTTTGAAATTCGATGCAAAATCTGTTGAGTAAAATTTCTTCACTTTCTCAAAGGAGTCCAAATATCTGTCGAGCACTTCTTTTGCGTACTCCTGTTGATCTGGGGGGAGTTCTCCAATAAGGGTTAGCAGTCTCGCAACGCTAATTTCTTGTGAGTCATCCTCTGCAACCAAGTTTAAATAAAAATCAAAAAATTCTCTGAGTGTAGAATCTACGATTAACTGCCCGTCGCCGTCCAACCTAAATCCGGCCGGCGGAGTCCCGTGTCTGTCTTCATAACCATGAGGATCTACAGGCAAATGTTCGGCAGCTTTTTTAAACAGTTCTGTTTTTATCAGATATTCACCCTCCTTTTCTTGGTTTGGGGTTTTATTTGGCTCTTCAGCCGGTTTTGTGTGCTGATCTTTGCTGCCATCGGGCGAGGTTACTGCAACTTTGCTGCCGCTTTCGGGCAAGGTTACGGTTTGGGGTGTGGGAGTTTCTTTTTCGTCCACGCCGCTTATAATATATAAAATTATGCCAAGGCAACAAATTGTCGGTAGGAAAATTAGTAATAATTTTTTCGTGTTAAAGGTCATTTTATACCGCCTTATGGTTGATAGATTCGCCCTTGGGGCGAGCTGCTTGTTGAGAATAAAAGTGCCGTTAGCGTCTGCGGGAAGGGCTCCAACGCCAGCAGAGTTTGCCGGCGCCGCTAGTAAAGGTATGTTGAATCGTCTTGTCCCAAGCCGCAGACTTTGTTGGCAATGATTGTTTAGAAGTTGTTTGCCTTCAGCCGACGAATATGGGATTTAATCTTGTCTATCCCCTTACCTAGACCAACACCACCCACTTGCCCAACCGCGTCATTGTGGTCCACGCCACCCGACATTCCGTACCAATCGGCAAACATGGAGCCGCAAACAGGAACCAGTCCGTCATTTGCCGCGTCGCCGTGCATAAACTGTGTTATTCTATTGGCTAGATAACTGGGTTCTATTCCCATAACATTTTCCCAAAAAGCCTTGAATTCGCCTTCCGTAACATTAGTGCTGTCCCCCGCAATGGCAAGGTGCGTCCGTGATGGGTAAATAACCCCAGTCCATGAAACTCCCATAATCTTCCTTCTTTGGCCGGAATCCGAGTCCGTAAAATATCCAAGAAATTGTTCAGCAGTGTTAGGCCTCCTACATGAATGATTTCCATTAATCGTGCCAGAATTTCCGGCTACAACTCCTTTCGGATATTTATTATTAAATTGCTTCATATTCTCAATTGAGAGCCTTTCAATATCCGCTTTAACTGTAGAGAAATCCTCGACACCGCCAGTGCTTATAATATCCGTTAGTATTCTGCCGACGCTAGCAAAATCGCTGTGAGAACTTATCCCCGTCCCATTATGGGGAGTGGCAATGGTCGCTATTGTGGCGATTAGATTGCTCACATCATTTTCGTTGCTCGTATCCTTAAGAGCCACTCTCGCCACAAGACCACCTTTTGAGTGCCCAATCAAATTAAACACCATATCTGGCTTGTCGTTTGCACTTTTCCAATTCTCAAGTTCCGTCACCAGTGTTTGACCCTGAGTTTCAGCGTTAGTGTAGCGTCCCAAATTCGGTTCTATATACGTGCCGCCTTCATTGCTTATCCACGACTTTATTCCGGGCCAGTAGTCGCTATTGTAGGGAGCCGTATTTCCCCCGAGCCCGTGAATCAGAACTATTGGGAACCTGGTTTTGGCATCATCCGATGACCCCCCCCCACCTCCTGCTTGCGCGTAATTGCAGCACAACATCATTGCACACGCAAAAGACAATAAAGTCAGTTTTAGCGCTCTCATAATTACCCCCTAAGAAAATAAATTAAGTCGACCAAAATTACGGACGGCAAAATAGTGCTGATTGGTCGCCGCCACCTGTTTGATTGTACCGTCAAATAGGTACAAAAACCTTTTTTACACTTTTACTCAACAAATGTCAAGTACTTTTGTCGGGCGGGCAAAGTGTTTTTTTTTGCCCACCGCCTCTGATATCGTAGGTTGGCTTAGCTTTTGCTGGAGCAGGTTTGCAACCAATGCCATTAAGTTGCCGAGACTTGGAGCACAAAGCTTTGGCTCTTTGTGCTTGCACAAAGCTAAAGCTTTGTACTCCAACGCACTTCCTTAACTTAATGGCATTGACCCCACAATCGCAGCTTCCGTCAAAGCTATCGTTTCTTCATCAGTCTCATAAATATCGGCATAGATTTGAGCAGATTCTCGTAAACTTTGCGGTTGTTTTAATTGCTCGCGCAAACCATTAATGGCGGTACGAACCAACTCACTTTTATCTTTGAACCCAAACGACTGGCATTGTTCTAACCATTGAATTTGGGAATCCTCAAGACTAAACTCAGCCGTGGTCATAATAATATCCTCCAGTCAGGGTATTTTTATTTTATTAATTAACTGACGTTACGCACTCTCGTTCCCAAACCACGTTTGTGAACGAGGAAAGTAACAATCTAGCTAGTACAACGGATTAGGGGAACAAACGGATTTAAAGGGACATTTTTGGCAGGACTCATTGTCAATGACTCCAAATAAGTCTCTAGCAATAATCAATCCGTTTACTCCCCTAATCCGTTGTACTAGGGTTTTAAAGGGGCGTAACAACGAGAGCGCGTAACATCAGTAATTAAGTTTGGCTGCTGCTGGACGGCAAAAACACCAACTTCAAGGAGCCAAAACAGCATTCTGTTTTTCAAACAACTGACTAATGCCCTCTTTAGCAAGGCGCAACATGCTCTCCAACTCATCATGGCGAAAAGCGTGCCCCTCCGCAGTACCCTGAATTTCAACATAAGCAAAACCATCGTTCATCACAACATTCATATCGGTTTCAGCCTCCGAATCCTCCTGATACTCCAAATCTAAAATAGGCACACCTTTATAAATGCCAACCGACACCGCAGCGATAGCACCATAAATAGGATTAGTCTGAAGCTTTTTGCGTTTTAACAAAAAACGCATAGCATCAACTAGAGCAACATAACTACCCGTGATAGCAGCCGTCCGCGTCCCACCATCTGCTTGAATTACATCACAATCAAGCGTCACAGTGCGCTCGCCCAGCGCCTCTAAATCCACCACAGATCGTAACGAACGCCCAATTAAGCGCTGAATTTCTAAAGTGCGCCCCCCTTGTTTACCACGCGCAGCCTCGCGCTGTAAACGATCATGGGTAGAACGTGGCAACATGCCGTATTCTGCCGTTATCCAACCAGTTTTTTTACCTTTCAAAAATCGAGGAACACGCTCTTCGACAGTCGCGGTGCATAAAACTTTAGTTTGTCCAAATTCGGTTAATACCGAACCTTCCGCATATCGAGTATAATGGCGTGTCAACTTAATTTGACGAAGTTCATTGGGAGCTCTACCACTGGGACGCATAAAATTTACCTTTATTTTTTAAAAGGAGTCCAAGATTTATCTTGGACACCTAAATACGACTGAAAGCATTATGTCTTATGATACGCATCAACTGTTTTTTAAATTCATGAGGTGAGGCAACCATACTCACCTGTATGTTAGCGTTCTCACCTCTTGTCCTTATTTTGATTGTACCAAAATCCAAAATTTTGCCCAAAAAGCTTTGTTTAATTTGAATATCTTCAAACTGACCATGAGTGATTTCAATATTTTTTTTGGAAAACAAACCGAATTTGCTAAAAGTTCGGTGAGAAGTAATCGTCAAAATAGTACTGAACCGTCTCAACAACCGATGTTGCAATACTAAAATGGCTAACACTAACAAACCAGAGCAGGCGATTTCTGCATACGCTTGATTCAAAAACTCAATTTTTTCCATAAAGCCATATAAAAATTCGGGCTGAACGAACAAAAAATAAGCGGGAATCATCATAAGCAGCAAGGCTTCGATATAACAAAACCAATGAATATCCACGCTATAAACGGTTTTTTCCCAATTCCCCAGCCCGCTAGTTTTTGGCACCTGATCTTGCCTCATTTTTTCGGCTAATTTCGCATCATAAGCTGCCCGTTTCTGTGGATTCATTAATACATGATAGACTAATTGAATCTTCCTGGAATAATCGGCAACTCGAGGATTAGAAGGATATCTCTTAGGATTAAATTTTTTAGCTAAATATTGAACTGCAGTCTTGATTTCCTCTGGAGAAGCATCTCGCTCAACGCCTAAAAATTCATAGAATGTTTTTTTTATCATGCTTCATCTAATAAAACTTTTAATTGATAAATCAACTCTAAAGCCTGTCTCGGCGTCATATCCGTTGGTGATACACCTTTTAATTTAGTAATCACTGGATGGGGCACCGTGGGCGGCGGCTGTAAATTCAATTCGGTTTGTTGTGACATGGCTTGCAATTGTTGACTTTCTAGTTGTTTGAGGCGGATACGGGCTTGATTAATAACATTTTTGGGTACACCCGCCAATAATGCCACTTGCAAACCATAACTTTTATTCGCTGAACCCTCTCTAACAGTATGCAGAAAAATAAGCTTGTCATCCTGCTCTACCGCCTCTAAATGAACATTAGCGATACTGTGATACAACTCCGGCAAGCGTGTTAATTCAAAATAATGAGTCGCAAAAAGCGTGTAAGCGCCAATTTGATCAGCCAAATATTCAGCACAAGCCCAGGCTAAGGATAAGCCATCAAAAGTACTGGTACCGCGCCCAATTTCATCCATCAAAACAAGACTATTACGGGTAGCATTGTGCAAAATATTAGCAGTTTCCGTCATTTCCACCATAAATGTTGAACGCCCACCAGCTAAGTCATCATTGGCACCAATACGGGTAAAAATACCGTCAATGGGGCCGATTTTTGCCTGTTGGGCGGGCACAAAACTGCCAATATGCGCGAGTAGCACAATCAGAGCCGTTTGTCGCATATAAAGGGACTTTCCAGACATATTCGCCCCTGTAATCAATAACATACGATTATTTGCATTCAGTTGTAAGTCATTCGGCATAAACGGCTCATCTTGCACCGTTTCTACAACGGGATGCCGCCCTTCAATAATTTCAATACACGGCTTTTCGGTAAATTCAGGCGGATAAAATTTCAAAGTGTCAGCACGCTCGGCAAAATTATTTAGCACATCCAGTTCAGCCAAAGCAGCACTGCTGGATTGTAAATCGGATAAAGATTCTAGCAATTTGTCTAATAATAAATCATATAAATATTTTTCCTGATTCAAGGCTCGCCCTTTGGCACTTAATATTTTATCCTCAAAACTTTTCAATTCATCGGTAATATATCGTTCCACCGCTTTAAGGGTTTGGCGACGTGTATAGTGATTGGGAACTTTATTCGCCTGTGCTCGGCTGATTTCAATATAATAGCCATGTATTTTATTAAAGCCGACTTTTAAATTATTAATGCCAGTAGACTCACGTTCGCGGCTTTCTAATTCCACCAAATATTGTCCAGCGTTTTCGGTTAAACCGCGTAAATCATCGAGTTCTCTATCGTACTGTGGCGCAATCACTCCCCCGTCGCGCAACAACAATGGCGGTTTTTCAACAATCGCGGTAGATAATAAGGCTTGAATTTCGGGAAACATTCCAATTTTTTTAGCCAAATTTTGCAAATGAAGGCTATCAAATTCCCTTAATTGTCTTTGCAAATACGGTAAGGTGCTCAAGGCAGAACGTAGTTGGCTTAAGTCGCGCGGATATGCCGATTTGAGAGCAATTCGTGCCAAAATCCGTTCAATATCACCCACAGCCCGTAATTGTTGATACAACACCTCAATAGATTGATGATTCTCAAGCAATACGCCAACTGTGTGATGACGCACTCGTAAAAGTTCAGTGTCACGCAAGGGACGATGCGTCCAGCGGCGTAATAAGCGTTTCCCCATTGGCGTAGCACATTCATCCATAATATTAACCAAAGTATGTTCATTCCGCCCAATGAGGCGGCTGTCTAATTCTAAATTACGCCGAGTCGCCACATCCAAGAAAATACTATCTTCACGCCGTTCCCAATGCAGAGACTGAATGTGCGGCAACTGAGTACGCTGCGTTTCACGAGCATATTGCAGTAAACAACCAGCCGCCCTTAAGGCGACGCTGAGATGATCGCAGCCAAAGCCAGATAAATCGCGAGTGCCAAATTGCTGGGTGAGCAATCGCAAAGCCGTCTCCAGATCAAAATACCAGGATGGCTGTTTGCGTAAGTGAAAGGCTGGTAAATCGAGCCGAGAGTCTTCGCTCAACAACAATTCTGCTGGACGGAGCCGCTCCAATTCACTATTAAGCAAAGTTTGCCCCTCAACTTCAATCAGAACAAAACGTCCACTGGCTAAATCCAGTGTGGTAATTCCGATAATATTTTCAACTTGATGCACTGCGGCTAATAAGCTTTCTTGACGTTCATCTAATAAGGCTTCATCAGTTAAAGTGCCTGGCGTGATAATGCGAGAGACTTGACGCTCAACTAAGCCTTTACTGGCAGCGGGATCGCCCACTTGTTCACAAATGACGGCGGATTCGCCTTGTCGTACTAATTTGGCTAGATAAGTTTCTATGGCATGAAAGGGCACGCCAGCCATGGGAATGGATTGTCCGCCTTTTTTGCCTCGAGAAGTGAGGGCAATATCTAAAAGACGCGCAGCCCGTTCGGCATCTTCAAAAAATAATTCATAAAAATCCCCCATGCGAAAAAACAATAGCATGTCGGGATAATCCGCTTTAACCTGCAAATATTGCTGCATCGCGGGCGTGTGTTCAGATGATATTGGTTTTTTGCTCGACATAGGGATATTATATATCAGTTCTGCGTCGAGAAAACTGGCACGTAGTGTTCTCCGGCTTTCAATTGTTAATTAAAGGGAAAATTTCATGGGTAAAAATATAGTGGTTATTGGCACCCAATGGGGCGATGAGGGTAAGGGCAAAATTGTGGATTTTTTAACTGAACGCGCAGCAGCAGTCACTCGCTTTCAGGGCGGACATAATGCCGGACATACTCTCGTACTTGATGGTGAACAAACCATTTTACATTTAATTCCCTCAGGCATTTTACGCGAAGGGGTACAATGTTTGATTGGTAATGGCGTAGTGCTGTCGCCCACGGCTTTATTGACAGAAATTAAAATGCTTGAAGTTAAAGGAATCCCCGTGCGGGAACGTTTGCGTATCAGTGGCGCTTGTCCCTTGTTATTACCCTACCATGTCGCCCTGGATCATGCCCGTGAACTAGCACGCGGTAAAGCCAAAATTGGTACAACGGGGCGCGGGATTGGTCCAGCTTATGAGGATAAAGTCGCACGACGGGGGCTGCGGATTAGTGATTTATTTAGTCATGAAGAGTTTGCGACTAAGCTCCGTGAAGTGGTGGATTATCATAATTTCGCGCTTTTAAATTATTATAAGGCGGAACCGGTTGATTTTCAAAAAGTATTGGATGAAAGCTTGGCGATTGCTGACACTTTGGTGCCAATGGTGGTGGATGTTCCCGAATTATTGAGCCAACTAGGGGCGGCGGGTAAAAATGTGCTATTTGAGGGCGCACAGGGCACCTGGTTAGATATTGATCAGGGCACTTATCCTTTTGTTACTTCTTCAAATACTACGGCAGGCGGTGCTGCCACCGGTAGTGGCGTAGGACCACGCGATTTTGATTACATTTTGGGCATCACCAAGGCTTATACGACGCGGGTGGGTTCTGGTCCTTTTCCTACTGAGTTGTTTGATGAGGTTGGCAAACATTTGGCGACAAAAGGCCATGAATTTGGCGCAACAACCGGTCGCCCTCGTCGCTGTGGTTGGATTGATATCGTTGCTTTGCAACGCTCTCGTATCGTCAATAGTCTTAGTGGTTTGTGTGTAACGAAGTTGGATGTGCTTGATGGTTTGGAGACGGTGCGCTTGTGTGTCGATTATGGGGATGAGCCGGTTTATATTGAGATGCCGGGCTGGCAGGAGTCTACGGCTGGAGTGCGAAGTTATGGGGAGTTGCCTATTAATGCTCGTTTGTATTTGGAGAAAGTTGAGAATTTAGTCGGAATTCCGGTTGACATCATTTCTACTGGGGCGGATCGCAGTGATACGATTGTTAGGCGGCATCCGTTTGATTGAACAAATACTGCCTGTACAGGGCTCGGTTAAATCAATTCCTGCTGGACGGAGTTTGCAACCCAATGCCACTAAGCCTGTCCCGAGCCTGTCCCGACGGCAGGAGGGACCTTGGAGGGATCTAAGGAAAAATATCTTTCATGTAGGGTGGGTAGAGCGAAGCTAAACCCACCAAGCCGTTGAAATTTATAACAATGGTGGGTTTCGCTCCGCTCTACCCACCCTACAAATATCTCTTAACTTAATGGCATTGAGTTCGCAACCCCGTCCGTAAGGCTTAATATAAATCTTTTTTTTGATAATGGTGGATATTACATGGCCAAACTAAAAATTTTTCTATACGTTTTCATAGCCGCCTACTGCAACACCAACTTGGCGGCTCCCCCAGTTGATTTTGGGCAAGTTGTTGTCCAGAAAGAAATACAGTAGAATATAGATTCTAACCCTGAATTGGTGGCACAATCGCAAAAGTTTGTCGGGGCACTCAGGACAGATCTTAGCGAGATACCCAAGCCAGTCTCTCCAACTTATATACTCACCCCAAAAAGCCAGGAACACTTGCCGTATATCGACATCAAAAGTTCCGAAAATATACGGTATTATAAAATGGATGCTCCAGAACTTCAAAATGTTGATGAATTTCCAGAGGCTTGGCAAAATTGGCGAAAAGGTTACAACAATCATTGGCTTTTCGTCCCAGAAGAACATCTGTTCCAGGACTGGGACGTTACTATTTATCTTCAATATGAAAACGACGAACTTTCAGGAATGCTAAGATTCAACAGATTATCTGGCGATATTATCATGGTTGTCGTCGATCCAGCCAAGCAGGGAAAAGGTCTCGCCTCCCAGCTGGTGAGGCATGCGTCATATGATTTGGTAGTAAAAGGGAAGATAGAATTGGTTTACGCAGACAATATTCTACATGAAAGCATGCATCACGTTTTCACTAATAACGGTTATGAGAGATTTAACTCGGCAGTGGCTGTAGGTAAACCCGTCGAAGCTGAATATATTGGTTCGGATTCATCCGTGGATTACAGTGGGGTGTACGTTCGTAATCCTGCAACGGAAGAGGAACTAAATCCAGAGATAAGAAAAATTAAGGAGCCTACCGAAAGGCGTGGGGCGTGGGGCTGCACTATTCAATAATAGAGCGGTAGCCGCAGCAACGGGTGCTAAAAAAACGGCTTTTCTGCATTATAGTTGTCGCCAAATCAATTTGAACTGTGATTTATGTGATTTTTATGATGAATGTGATTGTCACATAAATCATAAAAATCACAGCTCAAAAACCATTCTAATGGATGAACAGGATTTTGGGAAAATAAGCTGAGAGGCTCCTTTTATAGTTTAGCGGTATCACCTTCAAATTTGATCAATTCTTCCAATAATTGATCGCAAATTGTTACGCTCTGCTTATAGCCTTCACAGTCAATTAAAAAATCATATCTATATTCTTCGGCACAAACGGTAATAACTTGCAATGCCATAAAATATTTAGTTTTGTCGGTTCTAAAATTGGTATTTGCAATCACTTCTTCTAAGAGTTTTTGCAATTTATGACTTCTACTGTATGAACCAAATTTACTCCTGGTTTCTAGTAGATGTTTAAAAAATAATTCCATCATTTGTTGGTAGTGAAAGCATTCTATTGAACAATCTTTAAGATCCGTTGTTGTTATTAACACGTCTATTACAACAGCATGTTCCCAAGCCTTTCCGGCTAAATTTTCGATGTTTTTGAATTTTTTTAATTTGTCTTGATACATTCTTTAATCTCTAGCCAATCAATTTTATCAGCAAGTCACGACACAAGATTTTCCAAGCGAGATACCTTATCATAATATGGATATAACGCGCCCAAACGTTTGGAAGGCGCGGTGTTTTCACCTCTTCAAAAATTTGAATGTACACTCGCCTTTTAGACAAAAGCCTGGCGTAAAAACCTAGTCCTATCCTATTTTTGAGCCAAAATATTTGTACTCGATGTTCAAATTTTTTTTGTGGTGAGTACAACTAATGGAGGACAACTGAGTACAACTAATGGAGGACAACGAATAAAACCTAAAACATTTACTGAATCATCGGCATTTTCTGGTTTTTCTGGTTCTGATGCCCTTTGTTGAGGAACCGGAAAAACAATCAATTAATGAGGTGATTGAAGGTTTTATTCGTTGTACTCATCACCGCGACGAAAAACTTGAACATCGAGTTGTATATAATCGAATTCCTTGTTGTCTCCCAGAATTCGCGCTTAATCTGCTTAACAATTTTGGCTAATAGCTTGAAGACAAAAACGGATGCCCTAATGTTATTAACTAACAACCATCGCGCTAAGAGGTATTATTTGTTATGGACATCCAACAATTTTTGTCCTTAGACGACACCCAATGCGAAGAGCGTATTGTTGCAGCCAAAGCCGCACTCGGCAAACGCTTAATAATTCTTGGACACCATTATCAACGTGATGAAGTCTTTAAACATGCAGATTACACGGGAGATTCCCTCAAATTATCCCGTCAAGCTGCCCAATCCGGTGCCGAATATATTATTTTTTGCGGCGTACACTTTATGGCAGAAGTCGCTGAGATTTTGTCAAATTCGGAACAAATAGCGATTTTACCCGATCTAGCCGCCGGCTGTTCAATGGCGGACATGGCTAATCTTGAAAAAGTTGAACAAGCATGGCGCGAATTACCGGCTGAACATATCACTCCCATTACTTATATTAATTCTGCTGCCGATTTGAAAGCCTTTTGTGGTCGCAATGGTGGCATTGTGTGTACATCTACTAACGCACAACAAGTTTTAGAATGGGCTTTCAGTCAACGTGAAAAGGTATTGTTTTTTCCAGATCAACACTTAGGGCGTAACACAACCTATCGCATGGGGATTCCATTGGAACAAATGGCATTATGGGATTTTGACAAGCCTAATGGAGGATCAACCCCTGAACAAATCAAGGCGGCTAAAACGATTTTGTGGGATGGCTTTTGTTCAGTCCATCAACAATTTATGCCCGAACATATTGATCAATTTCGTGCCGATTATCCCGATGGCAAGGTGATTTCCCATCCAGAGTGCCCATTTGAAGTTTGTCAAAAATCCGATGAAGTGGGTTCAACGGAATATATTATTAAAACCATTAACGCGTCTCCGCCTGGAACGCGCTGGCTGGTAGGCACTGAAGTGAATTTAGTTAATCGCCTGGCGCAAGAAAGTAAAAGTGAGAATAAATTTGTCGATTATATGGCACCGATTGTTTGTAAATGTTCGACCATGTATCGTATTGATCCACAACATTTATTGTGGACGCTGGAAAATTTGCTTGATGGCAAAGTGGTTAATCAAATCAAGGTAGCACCGCAAGTAGCGGCTGAGGCGCGTTTGGCTTTGGAACGGATGTTTGAAGTGTCGCCATAGCTTTATCAACACTGGAGTGCAAGCCTTGCACTCCTATTATCCCATTATCAACATTCTCAAGCGTTCAACAGCAATTCACCGGAACAAATTTTGCCTGCAGAACTTGGGTATTAAAGACATGTAGCTAGCCTTTAGTGTTTGCAACTTCAAGAAAGCGGTGACTCCACTAACAGACTTTGCTCCGCGGGCGTTAAGGCATTTTGGCATGCCATAAATCCCACTTCATTTGAAGGTTGAGCCATACTCCGGCACTGGTGCCAAACACTTTACCTAAACGAATAGCAATATCAGATGTTATAGCTTGCTGGTTATTGATGATTTCGTTAATTTGACTGCGGGGCACCTTCATCATGTCAGCTAGCTGATTTGGAGTGATATTAAGCGGTTCCAAAAACTCGGCGACAATAATTTCTCCAGGAAAAAATGGTTTACGTTGAGTTATGTGCATAGAAGTTTCCTCCCCCGAATTCGCGCCGGATTTCCCCAACAGTTTTGGCTAATAGCTTGAAGACAAAAACGGATGCTCTAATCTAATGATATTAGCAGCTATCGCGCTAAGAGGTATTATTTATGGGCATCCAACAATTTTTATCCCTGGATGGTGCTCAATGTTATCGTCCCCGCGCCCGGTGTTGCTGAACAGTTTTCAACCCATTATCAACTTAACCCCTACCAACAAAGTAATAATTTCAAATATCCGCTTAATCCACCGATTACCCTTGGCAATCGCCAAATGGGCGCCTAAATACCCCCCCAGCAAGGAGCCGACTAACAGGGCTGGCAACCAACTCCACTTAATCTCACCCAACAAGCCCAACGTCACAGCCCCGCTGCCATTCCAAAATAATCCCACCAAAACCAAGGTATAAGCAACAGCACGTTGATAATCCAAACCAAACCAACGCACTAGCCAAAGCGTTACAAACAAACCAGTGCCAGAAGTCAGCGAGCCATTGAGGATGCCAATGCTAAATAAAATTGTGCCGCCGACAACATAACCATATAAATCACGATGTTGCGGATTATACACCTGTCCTAATTCTGGTTTTCTCCAAGAATATAAGCCTAGAGCCGTCGTAAGCAAACCCAAAGCAATTTCGGCTAAGCGATCAGGCACTTGTAAAATAATATTGGCTCCGACGATTACGCCAGGTACGCCCGTCGCCAAGATCAACAAGGCAAAGCGCCGTTCCAAGGCTCCTTCTCGCAAATAACGTATCGTTGCACCTACGCCTAAAGCAACACTGGCGATTTTATGGGTGGCTAAGGCAATTGCAAACGGCAATCCTAAAAAAATTAATACAGGCAATTGGATTAATCCTGCTCCCCCGCCAGCAAATGCAGAAAAACTGTTAGCCACCAAGGAGACAAGAAATAATATAATATGTTCAAATCCGTTCAATCTTGATTACCCTTGAATTTGCTCCTAAAACTAGATATTAACCGATGTGACGCAAAACTAGGAAGTGAGGCTTTAGCCTCACAATTCTTTTAAGTTTATTCAAACAAAAAAAGGATCTATACAACCCATGAAATGTGGCTCTTGCAAAGTTTCGATACCGATTATTCTTATAATCCTATTAAGTATGATTATCGCCTACCAATTTGTTGAGCCGGCTCCTCCTAAAGAGGCTAGCATTGCCACAGGCAGAGTGGGCGGAGGCTACCACGGCTTTGCCTTAGAATACCAAAAACTTCTTGCAGATGAAGGATTTCAATTGAATATTCAAGCAACCGCCGGCTCAATTGAAGTTCTGAAACGGCTCGAATCTGGAAAAGTCTCGCTCGGACTTGTTCAAGGGGGCACAAGCAACGACACCGTTGCAGGGCTGCAATCTTTAGGCAGCCTATTTTATGAACCCTTATGGGTTTTTCACCGAAAAAACCTGCCCCTCGAATATCTGTTTCAACTACGCGGCAAACGTGTTGCGATAGGCGAACAAGGCAGCGGTACACGACCCATGGCTTTGCAATTGTTACAAGATAACCAAGTCAGTCGATACAATACCACCCTTTTAGGCTTGTCATCAAAAGAGGCTGCACAACAACTAATCGCAGGAAAAATTGATGCCGCCTTTTTTGTCATGTCCCCAAGTGCCAGTATCATTCCCGAATTGCTCCACAATCAAGAAATTGATCTCATGAATTTTAGGCGTGACTTGGCATATAGCAGTCGCTATCCCTTTTTAACCAGTGTCAAACTTGGAGAAGGCATGATTGATTTGAAAAACAATATTCCTCGGGAAGACAAAATCTTACTGGCGACAACTGCGAGCCTGGTAGCCCGTGAAGATTTAGATCCCAATCTGGTTTATCTGTTTTTGATGAAAATGGTTGAAGTGCATAAAGCAGGCGGTATTTTTGAAAAACCAGGTCAATTTCCCTCAGAACGATTTGTTGAGTTTTCTATGAATCAGGATGCAAGCTATTATTTGGAAAATGGACCATCTTGGCTACAACGAATTTTCCCCTTTTGGATAGCAACGACGTTGGATCGTTTAAAAATTCTGCTGATACCGCTTCTGGCGGTGATGTTTCCGCTGTTAAGAGGTGCGATTCCGCTTTACCAGTTTGGCATTCGCTTTAAGATTTTTCGTTGGTATTCAAAATTATATGAAATGGATCATAAAGTGAAGGAAATTAATGACTTGTCAAGTATTGGCCAAGAAATAGAAAAAATGAAGGCTCTTCAACATGAAATTCTTGAGCAAGTTTCTGTCCCACTGTCCTACATGGGTGAATTTTATGCCCTTCGTATGCATATTCAATTGGTAGTTGATAGGCTTGAAGAACGTAAAATGGTGCTTGCTAAAACAAATAAAAAAATCGTTGCACTACAACAATAGGGGTATGGGAACGAAGAGGTGTCACGCCGTCGATGAGATGAGTACAGCGAATGTAGGACAACGAATGAAAGTATAATAGCAAATTCAATCAGCTCCGGGCGCAACGAGCCTGAATCAGGCTCGGTGCTGTTATATTTAGCGGCTCCAGCGTCTTGCCTGATTATTCGTTGTCTACCATTCGCTGTACTCACCACCGCAGTAATCAAAAACCTGTCGGGGCTGGTGGGCAACAAAAACACGTTGCCCACCCTACAACTAATTGATTGCCTTGGTGAAAGCACTTCAAGCATCTGAAAACATTCCTTTTTGTCGATTCAAATGTAAAATCTGGCTCAGCTCAATCTGCTCCCCATCGCCAACGGCATTAAGCTTTTTTTGAAAAATATCGAAAGCAAAGCGGAGATCACGCCTACCTCGACTTTTAATCTAAATACAAATCAAATATCTCCTTAACTGGCAAACGAATGTCCATCGCCTCGTCAACAACTTCAGAGTCCTTGGCACCAAAAAGCTCGAACTGGGTTGGAGACGAATAAACCGTTACCGATTCATTCATAGGTAAAACCAACCAATAGGACTTGACACCCAACGCAAAGTAGGCATTTAGCTTGGCGGACAATTCAGAAAGATTTTGCTCAGGCGAAAGAATTTCTATCGCTGTCAAAGGGTATTCTAACATTCTAATTAGATCGCGGGTTGGCTCCACACGTTTCTTCTTGGCATACAGGCACACATCAGGTTTGATTTCATCCCTATGGATTCCAAATTGTGTCAAATCGACTTGGCTTACATCCAGGTTTAATTCAGTTAGGACATTAAAACGCCCATCATTTCCTAACAAACGCGCTAGAGCGGCCTGAATTGAACTATGCGCCCACGATCCCATATCGGAATCCTCCTCATTTTTTAGAATATCTATCTCTCCGTTCATGGTTTCATTTCATCCCCAAGGTTGAAACCCCCGCAGCGGGCAGATTTATCTCGCTATTTGGAGTCATGTAGGGTGGGCAACGTGTTTTTGTTGCCCACCAAGCAGCCTCTACAGCAATATTTATTCGGCAGAGTCATGTAGGGTGGGCAACGTGTTTTTGTTGCCCACCAAGCAGCCTCTACAGCAATATTTCTTCGGCAGAGCGGGGGCGGGGATATTCGCGAACGCCCACTAGCCTACCTCAGATTTCCGAAGCAGCGGCACTTAATAATTATGGTAGGAGCCGAATCGTCTGGGTCGCGGTGCTCTTCGTATCCGTTGTATGAGCCGTCATCTCGGACCCCGCCGTGGTAATGGCAGACAGGGTAGGATTCCCAGCATACATTTTCACACTTCTCAGTATCTCTTACTTTTACTTATGTTTCGGGAATGAGCTCCGCGATTTCCCGAAACAACCAAATTGTTTGTTTCAAATATGACCTGCCTTTATCTCGAGCAGCAATCGTAAGCAAACGCGCTCCTAACCGCGAACATTCCTCCCGCCATGAGCTAAAGCTCATGGCTAAAAGCTCAAGTCCCCTAAAGGGGACTAAAACACAAACAAATTTAGTCGGCTTTAGCCGACTTAGGCTTTTAGCCATGAGCTTTAGCTCATGGCGGGTGGCGGGAACGAGGATGCGTAATATAAATTACGCCTTCCAAACATTTTGTCAACAGACAAACGTATATCCATTACCTCATCGATCACCTGGGCATCGTTCATATAAAAATAGGATTTTTTGAAAAAATCCTATTTTTGTCTGAACCATAATTTTCATAATTTCATAATTTTCAGAATCAAACAGTTCGATCTGTGATATTATTCTGTTAATTATAAAGTTATGAAT
>Ga0209780_1000769_pt1 | contig 18859 bp, 14 predicted proteins | sample WorMetexBAHAMAS2_FD_187384 | JGI IMG/M metagenome (GOLD analysis project Ga0209780, IMG submission 187384) | Marine gutless worms symbiont microbial communities from Max Planck institute for Marine Microbiology, Germany - Inanidrilus exumae... | ecosystem: Host-associated > Annelida > Digestive...
GTGACGTACTTTGTTGGCTATAACACGTTCACATACTTTGCAAGTAACACATGTTACAGATATGGGTCTATAATTAGAGAGTACCTTAGCTGAGCCCTTCTTAAGGACAGGCACAATAGTAGCCCTTTTCCAATCATCCGGAACAAAGGCCACAGATAATAATTGCGTGAAAATTACGGCCAGGGGATCAATGAGACAATAACGAAGACGTTTGAAAAACACCGGTGGAAGTCCGTCAGGACCATAAGTAAGGTTACTTTTAAGTTTGTTAATAGCAGCAAGAACGTCGGAAGCATTAAACTCAACAAACTCCAGAGAGTTGTCAGTTTTAACAGGACAATCAGGGGGGTTATTATTATCACGGCAACCAACAGAAGCAAAATAAGAGTTGAAAGCACGAGCCTTATCACGATCAGTAGTAAGTTCGACTCCATTTTCAAGGACAGTACCAATGCCAGTCTTATTTGAAATGCGTTTATTAACGAATCTGTAAAATGTGCCTAAATTATTGGCATTGATAATCCGTTGTTCAGTAAGCAATTCCTGCTGCTGAATAAGAGACCGCTACTGGTGTACACAGTCCAAATATTTGGTACGAGACAGGGTGTCACCAGGATTCAGTTTGAGTTTACGCCACAATTTGCGTTTGTTTGGCATTACACTTGCGCATATCACTTGTATTTATAGTTTAACCGCCGTTTGGCATAATTGTGACACCCATTAATCCCAACACACGGCACATACAGCTGGACAGACATATCAAGTACAGACATAAAGGCATCCCACAATGATGAAGCTGAGGGATGCATACAAACAAACGAGTACCAATCAATATTTGATAAATATGATTCAATGGCATCATAGTTAGCCAGGTTCTATTTGTAAACATTATGAGCAGTATCGGTCCAGGTATTTAAATGAGCATCAGATAAGGTTATTGTAAATTTTACTGAGCAATGATCACTGACACCCAGTGGTACTTCAGGCTCAATAGAGCTGAAAATACCGTCATCGCTTGTTAGAACAATATCAAGTATGTTATGCGCGTGAGTAGGAAAGCCAACAAGCTGACTATAGCTTGATTCAACCAGGAATGTGAGAAAAGGTTTATGCAGGTTATCATTTGGACAAGAGAGAGCAGACCAGTTAATTTTGGGAAGGTTGAGGTCGTAGGCATATTATGCTACTATCATGGGCGCCCATAGGAATTTTTCCAGGGAGGGCAGGGGATAGGAGTGATGGCAAGCGCGGAGCGCGAGCCTATAACGGGAGTCTGGAGCGGAGCCCCCAGCTGGGTACAGGGGCAGAGAGGGGTGTGAAACTCCTGAAGCTGAAAGCTTTTAAGCATTTGTGCGCCTAAAGGAAGACCCAAAACTTCGTTGTCAATACACAGCCCAGACTATCTAAATATGAGTCCGGGCAGCAGTCCAAGGCGACTGCCTCTCAGTTTTCCAGCCTCCAGTGGAGGCAAGTCCCCTGTTCCCACGCCTGTGGGCGTCCATGGTTATTATATGAAGCTTATTATGTGTTACTAATTTGAATATAGGTAGCCGGTGTGATGGCTCTGATAAGTGCATTTACGTCATACCGTAACACGCATGCACAAAAATACCGCCTGCTTGTGATTGGTTCGTCAGACGTTGACGTCATCAGCCTCAGCTGTGTGTCGCTTGCTGTGATTGGTCTCTTTAACGTGTCGTTTGGCGTCTTCAAAATGGCGCGAAAATGTACGATGTCCAGAAACCAGGTCCGCATAAGCAAACTGCTATTTAACAACTATTTTTTAGAACAGTATTTTATGAAATAGTTTACACTTAGTAGTAAATGATAAAACTGACCAGTTTACAAGTTACAACCATTTGTAAGGGTGTTGGATTCACTGCTGTAATAAGGCAGTCGAGGACAGCAGACTTCGCCCCGTCGTGCGTCATTCAAAGATGCGGAAACACAAACATACACACATATATTTGCAGAACCTACACACAGACATGCTGATCGCAATACTTTGCATACATCTCTGAGGGCGAGATAACAAGTTTCTGGCCCTGCACTGCACGCATCGCTGTTATTTTGGGTTCACGCTAATAGCCTTTGTGTAGCAGGGGAAAATTTGATATCACAAACACACCAACAGGCTTATTGTCATTCATGTCACACTCACGCACAAATTAAAGTATACGGTATCGGTGTGTATTATGTAGTCCCATCTCCTATAAGCACATCACTGACGATTGTAGGTTTAGTCAGGAACAATTCATTTTGCCAGCGTACATGCAGCGTATTTGTTAACAATCACAACAAAGCAATCATAGATATCAGACTTTGCCCGCACTGTGCAATGTGGTTGGACTCGAGTTATGTCACTCATCAGTGAACAATCTTCACACTGTCCATTGTGTGGCAGCAGTCCTCTTATAGGCAGTTAAACTAAGTATTTCTCGACGTGTTACGGGTACTGACGAAACTATGGTCGCTGTTCATTACATAACGGGACTGCGCTGAAGATGGTTAATGCCATGTGGAGTCGTGTCTGCGATTGTAGTACATTGCCGTCGTCGTCTTTTCACTGATAGGAAACTTCATCATCGGCATCGTGGTCTCCGAGCACAAGAATCGCGTGAGTTCTTTGAGTCTCTGCGAAATGTACACATCGTCGTCGTCATCAATCCTGAGCTGCCTGGTTGTTAATTTTTGTGCAGTGGATATCAATGATTACAAAGCAATACAAGTAGTGCATTTTTAATCATTCAACGATAATCGCCCTCATTGATCGACAGGAGGTCACGTGACCACGCCCATTGAGCGGTCATTGGTCCACGTTAGCATATAGGCCACGACCACAACGGAAACTCGTCTGCTTTCAGAGTTGGAGAGGCCGCATAAACATTTTAGGATGTCAGGTAAGATGTTGTGCACCGCATTCAGCGATTTCTCAATGATTTGATAATCTTTCCAGTATCAGAAAAGTGTGTGCAATGCACTGCATGTAGGTGATGTACGGACTGGAGACTTCGATGATGCAGCAACTGAAAGAAAGTGTCGAAACAAAGAATCGTTTTGGTGTAGGATTCGCATCAGCGGAGGCGTGGGACACAATGCAGTCCAAGGTCTGTTCTCAGTTGCTACATTATTACCGTCTTAAACAGTTTCTAAAGAAGTGAGTAAAACGGAATAGACGGAAATTCTTATTTGCCTGCATGGCATTTACTGAAACGTTCATTTGGTATCGTATCGTTTGCAGAATGACGCGTAGATGTTAAAGTCTCGAGTAGACGTTACATAAAATTACGAGTACCGGTACATTGGGTTTAATCAGAAAATAGACGTAGGAAGGCAGCGCATGTGTATGAATTTCTTTTGCCTGTTGTTTCGTATCTCGCATTATGTGCCAGCCTTTTGTGTATTATTATTATACTGGTCATACCGTATGACCAGTATAATAGTAATACGCAGAAGGCTGGCACATAATGCGAGCATACCACTATATAGTGTTAGCGGCACGGTACGGCCTAACCTATCGCGCTGTTACTAACCATCCTCAGTGCTCGAATTACCGGGGGGGGGGCCAGGGAGATTTTCCCCCACTGCGGTTGTTGACCGCCATGTAATACACGGTGTCGAAGTCTCGGCGCTTTAGGCGCCTCGTGTCGTCCCCACACTATTATTTTCTTAGTTCGACCACTGATCATTCTATCTCTCTTAAAGCATCTTTTGTCCTCTTTATTACAATTTTTCACTCGACAAAGACGAAGGCCAGTTAAAGATAAATTGAAAACATGGCTAGTAGGCTAGTAGTAGTAGCTGTGAGGTAACAGCAGCAGCAGCATAGCATCAATGGCAATACAGCATGACACAAAACCTGTGCATTGCTAACTGTCAGTCAAAAACGTTGCCAAATGCCGACCAGTTTTCATAATTTTTCACCATTACATTCAGCAGTTACATTTACAGACTCATGGTGGCCAATGGTCTGTTTTCTTGCACCACCATATAGCAATTGTAGGACTCTGTGGATTATGACAAAATCACGGCCACATTGGGTGGCGATTTGGTAAAGGTGTTGGCTTGGCGATGTCACGTTTTAGGCTGTGATTTTGCTGCTACTCTATATATGATAGCCAAACATGCTACCCGTGCAACCACGTGCATGCACAATGTCCCAGAATAATGACTCCTGCAGCATTTCGTCAACATTAATTTTATGGTGTATAGTTGGAATGAATTAAGAAATTTGTGAATCAAGACTACAAACATTTTCGTGAAACTGACAGTTCCAAGCATATTTACGTTAGACTTCGCACCCCACCGTGATGCAGCTGTGTTTGGCTAATAAAAGAAAGAAATTTACCTTGAATTTTTTTTTACAAAAATATTAACAAAGATTATATGGGTCTTTTTCTGGAACTCTCTGTATAGCGTGGCGTAGTGGTGCGATATGTAGGGAGTTGGACCAGCGATCGCCGATTTCATTCCCGCCATTCTGTTAACACGTAGCGACCCTATCCAAGCCGTTTACGTACGTTCCTCTGTTCGCCAAGCAGTATAAGTGGCACAGGCCAACGACAGTGACGCCGGATTGCCTTCACCGACTTTTGCCCGCACCGTTTTTTTCTGAGCTAATCGTTTTTTGTTTTTCCTTATTTTTTGCTTTTGTGCCGTGCGCTAGACTAAGCTGGCCATATCGTCAGCTTTTGAGCGCATGTAGCCTAAATATATCGTACCGTATCGTATCGTCTGTCTGTCGGTGCCAGGCCGAGATGAACGCGTGATGTCTGTATGTAGATGAGGTGCTGCGGAGTGCTGGACTACAAGGATTACATGCAACTGGGTCGGATCAGCATCGATAAGAACACGGTCAGTTTAACACCGCCAACCTTCCACACACGCACGGGCGCGCGCCGTTTTTAGGCCGCATCGCAGCGATAGCTAGCGATGCGGCCTATTGCTACACACGACGTAGCATGGTCTGTCTGTCGGTCTGTCTGTTGATCACGTTCATGAGTCCTGCAAAAACGGCTGAACCGATCGAGATGCCGTTTGGGGTGCTGACTCTGGTGGACCCAATGAACCATATATTAGAAGCAGGTCGACATCCCCCACAGGAGGGGCACTTTGCGGGAGTGTCCGTTTCATAGGGAGCCGTTGAAATAGTGTGAGCTATGCAACAACGGCTGAGCGCTTACATTCGCGCAATACACCGACGGATAGCTCTTGCTCTTTGCGATATACAGGTGTTACATTACATTACATTACAGTCGAAACTATTTAAAGTGGCCTAAGTAAAAGTAACTTCAAGGACCACTATGGCGAAGCAGCTAAATATAGTTGCCGGAATAAATGTGTTTTCAGTTTTCTGACGAAATGGTGTGAGTGATGGGACAGACTGGACGTCAACAGGTAGACTGTTTCAGAGTCGTGGGCCGGCAGCAGCCAACGAGCGATCGCCGACAGTGACAAGTCGCGACGGATGTTCGTGTACTTAATTATAGGAGACCGACGTTTGCTTTTACGAGAAATCGGCGAGTTAAAACGGTTTTTTTTCAATTTATCCGCTATGTTGCTGCTGATGATGCTGATGATGCTGGGCCGATGCTGTTATCAGGTGGTGCCGTTGAGTTGTTGTGCAATGCGACAACGTAATTCGATGCCGGTGCCTGACAACCTGAGTCAGTGTCAGTTGGACGCGAGACAGAGCGTTGTCAATAGCGTCTTCCTAAATACACAGGTATGCTCGCTCGTCCGCTTGCTCCCGCTTCTTGTGTTGTCATACTACACACCTGTCAGACAAAAACTTCATCACTCACATGTTATATAAAAACGCATACTAGGCCTAGATTAAGCTCTCTGCTCCTACAGTGTTATATGTAACATTCTAGCAAACTTACTTATGGAACAGTTCAGGACACTATCGATGACATTATTTTATTTTTTATTTCATGCGATATGTGATATGTACATTTTTTTCCATTTCTATTGTTATGGCATGCGTTCTGCCATGCTACAAATAAACGAATATGATGATGATGATGATGATCTCTTTCTCCTACCTAGTCACGACTTTCCTTCTCCCTGTCTCGCATGTGACAGGTTCATTATGCGGCCAAAGTGAACCTAACCAAAACAAAATGACGTATCTTTTTGTTATTATTTGTATGCTACCATGTCATGATGGTGAAATAAAGTTGTGTATGATAGAAAGTAGGCCTACATAAAGGTTTTGAAGTAGGCCTATCACAGTGTAGCACGGTAGTGCTTACACTGTTGTAAGGGTGACCATCTGATCTTATGGAAAATGGCAAAATTGGGGTATCAGAACTCCGAAACCCATGAACCGACTGTCACGAAATTTGGTGTGGGTAATTACGTCGGCGATATCACCCCGCGTGTCCATGCCAAAACTCAAAGCGATCGCCCAGTGGGGGTGTCCGAGCAAATGGGTGAAATATTACTCTCACGTGGTTTTTATATTCATCTTTATTCACCATATTTTGTGACCTGATTTTGCTCACGTTCCGAGACTAAACAGCAGAACCGATTTCTCCGCGTGAATAGGCATTTTGAAGCCAAACGTGCATAACATTGATAGTCATATATCTTCAAAACTGCGCTAAACGACACCGTCTTGGGAGTTAAGTTACAATCGTCCGTCATTGTCCGGTCTATCAGTGTCCAGTCTTGCAATTTCACCGCTCTCGAATGATTCCCAAGATGGTGTCGTTTCTGTCAAAGAATCTACGTAATATGAGCTGAACTTTTAGACAGCCATATGTAGCCATATTTTAGTTGGGGTCTAAATGCAGGCCTAACATTCAGTAAAGTAAAGTAAGTAAACGTTGATTTGTATAGCGCATCATCATAAACCACCTCTAATGCGCTCAGGATGGCACGTGTTAGAGGGATCACAGTTTTATCTGCCACCCACACGTTTATCCACGAATGGAATGAACCATCCTGCCTTTACTCCGTAAGCATTCACCAGATGGCGTCACCCGAGCGAGATAGTGCACATCCGATTACAGCTCACTATTCATTTATCGATTTCGAAAGGATGAAAGGCTGAGTTGGCCTAGTTGGCTGATGTTGTAGCGAACGGTTTAGGCTACCCACATAAGTGGTCACCCATCAGCTGCAGGTCGAGCGTAGGACAGGGAAAGTTCGCCTGCCACAGACCGACGTTCAACCACTGTGCTAGTCTACGGAGTTGAGCAGCAAATAATAACCCAGAAGAAGGGCGTAGAGTAATTTAATTGTAAAACTTATTAATATTTACTACATACCAGCGTTATATATACAACTTGGTCCGTCAATGTCCAATCCTTCAATTTCAATTAACCTAATGCTTTCTGTTCATTCCACTGACATTGCTCGTCAGGCGACAGGAATTGCATCTAGCGCGTAAAATGTCTGCTGGCATTACCCCAAAGGGTTAAGCTTCTTGCGAAATCCGGCCCAACATACAGAAACTCCGGATTGATCAGAAACTGACGGTTGTTATTGTTGTGTGTAGGGTTGCTATGGTCCTTTGTCTCGATGGCTAGTTCGCGTGCTCAACAAGCTGACTGCGATGGTGTTCGCTACAGTCTGCATTCAGGTCAGCAGCACGCACGGGACATTATACTGTACACTGCAACTAAAGCCGCGTCCACACCAGCAACAGTGTCGAAGCAACATTGTCCAATGCTACAAGTCGAACAATTCTTTCGACAAAGTCGAAACAAATTCAACATGTTCAATTTGTTTCGACTTTGTCTTGTCGGACGAAATTTCGTTCGACATTGTTGCCAAAACAGGCAACATTGTTATTACAGGAAATCGACAAAATAGCAGGACAGTAATAATTCATGTCGTGGTCTTAAATTGCACATGCATGGTAACAATTTACGATCGTAATTAGCACACCAGGCATTGCGATACCGGGGGGATTATGTTTTACTTGCGACTTTTTTTAAATGTCGCCCCTCTCATTCGACAACGGATGGACTGATCGCAACGTGGATTGTTGTATTAAGACCGTCGATGAAAAATACTGTGGCTACAAATTTGGTGAACTTTGGTCCAATAATCCCTGAGAACTTGATGTGCATTTGCATGGGTGGTGACTGTACGTATGCTAAAATAGGCTCTGCGCTGGTTTTTAAAGGTCATTCGCTAGGCATCAGTAGCATAGCTAGTAAGAAATGCACAGTCGCGTTCGCGTATGCCGGGCGGGCTACACGTTGGGCTGTGCCCCGCTTTCTAGTTTATTATACTGACCTACGAATAAGCCAAAGAAAACGTGGAGAGAGGTTATGGGAAACGACAGTCGGACCGGACAACTAAACAAGAACACTATGGACCGCAGTAAATAGAAGACATTTATTTTAAAAGTATAGGTCTATTCTGTTGCATAATACCCACAAAGACGGGAAGTGAGTGAGTGAGTAAATGTTCTTTTTTAGTATCGGCTAACCCTGGTTGTCCTGGGCAAAAGGCGACTAAACGAAATGTTCAGTAGCCTTACCTTTAAGTACTCTTCAAGGTTAAGACTTGTCATTTTTGCTTCTCTGAACAAATTGGTGAGCCTCCTCCAAAAGTGAGACCGACGTTATTTATTATTCATAAGGCAGCGTTTATGCGACAAACATTCACAACAGTTTCGTTGATCGTTGTTGGTGCTTTCGAGAGATTAGAGTTCTAAAGAAAAATATACGAGAATAGACATCCGTAAAAATAAGCAACCTAACAACAATAATATCAACCTGCTTACTGTTTCGTTGGCTGCAGGCTGTGAGCGTGTTCTATCTGGTCTGGCTCGCATATCGACGATCTATCGCTTTACAGAGACCCCACTGACGTTCTGGCTGACGTCATCAGTCACGTGACTTCCTGTAGGTGCGACAAGAATTGAAGGATCACCTTGAGAGAGACTGAGGTCGATAGAAGTCTTGAGAACGACAGACTACCGCAGTGAGCCTGGCGCTGCAGACATTGCGATAATTTTCTGTTTGCCTGCGATTCTGATGAAGAATTCACTGAATTTGGTAGTTTGCTCAGCGCGACATGGGACAGAGTTAAGTTGTTACTGACACTACTCATGCAGTAGCAGTCACAGCCTGCCCGAGACAACCCCATGTAGTGAAAGGTTTGTGGCGAATCGACGGAGGAAGCTGGGTGCTTTCACTGACTTTGTAGGTTGACTCTTTGACAGAGTCGACCTAATAAAGCCAGTCTCAAATGTCCGTCCATCCGTCCACAAAACGTTGCTTCGATTTCAATTAAATTTGACATGTAGCTAGAGGTCGATGAGTGATGCACGATAGTATGTAGTATGACCCGATCCAAGGTCAAGATCAAGGTCACGAGCCCTTCAAATTTGGAAATCCGGCAATTTTCAAAAGCTATCTCCTCCGACATTTACAATGGGAGCTAGACACAATATCTAAAAAATTTTCCGGCCGGATTTTTGATATCTGGCCTAGTTTTTGTGTCACGTGACTTTAACATTGGCACGGTCCGTCCGTTGCGAAGAGTCGACGGTCAGTCCCGTACTGGGGCTAATTTATTAATTTGGATGTAGATGTGCCTTAAGCCGCTTCAGTGTAAATAATCGAATTATTTACGAAAATCTTGCGTCAACCTGCTGAATATATGCCTGCTCGCAGTAGAAACAGAGCAAGGCGTGCAACTGTTCACCCTGAGGCCCCGATTAATTCCACCTGTCCGTCAGTGCGATGCTGAATCGATACGACTATTAGTCCTGTTTTGTTTTCGTCGGAACGGATCAACCCAGGCCGTTTCAGGGCGTAATAAAGACGAGATTGATCTGTGTCTGGGTTTACGAACAACAAAAAAAACACATAGCGCGTTGCGCGTTGCTACAGCGGGTGTCAATACCAGAATCTTGCACGCTGGCAAGAAATCGATAGCCTATGCACATTTTGCTACATTTACTGATTTCAATAAAATGGAAGGTCATTACCAGTCACAATTCGTTAAAACTTTACTAAACTTGATATGAAAACTACGTACATATTTGTCTTCCGCCGATTCCGCGTTTTCTATTTCAAATGTACACGTGCTGCATAGTAAACAAGTGGAAATACAGAGAATTCGTCCAGCTCTTCGCAAGCTTCGCTCGCATCGAAACCCGAATGTTGCGACTGAATGCGACTGAATGTCAGCTGTTGATGTCCTAATCGTTGTCAGTAGTGGCAGGTTATTATCGTGATATAGCGAACAACACGAGTTGTCACGCTGGCCGTTGACGACATACGTATATGTGAAAACGTATTTTAAGCTATTTTATTTATTTCACGTTTTTAACGTTTTTTAGTTTGCCGACTCAATGGCGACAAAGTGGAATTCGTTCGTCGCCAGTGTGAATAGGCCATGATGAGATTAACATCAAACCGTGAAATATGTCATTAAAAATGACAACATAACGGTTAACTTATATACCCGCAGTTATTGATAATTGATATTTGTTAGTTAATTACTGTTATATCATGATATATTCAATAATCGGTGTAGGGATTGGCCCGTTCCTGACCGTATTTCCTCTAACAGAAGCCGGGTCTCTAATAGAAGCCAGGGAAGGTCTAAGGATGAAGACACTACCAGACTGGTAGGCCTATCGTGTATTTTGCTTTGCAGTATTAAATATAAAACCAAGAATCTTGGTGTTTTAAATATATGTTCATCGGTGAACCGGGTGGTTCTAATAGAAGCCAGGGGCTTCTATTACAGGAAATACGGTAATATTAACTACGTGTAAGCTGCGATGTCCAGTAGGCCCTAATAGTCATAAGCCGACGTAATTAGGTTGAAACAGTGTGGTTTGTTAAAGCCTCGCGTACATTGTGAAATCAGCTTCCAGGTTGTACGAACAGTTCGACTGTTCAATATGACGAGTCGGCGCACGTTTATACGGTAAACCAATTAATGGGACACGGGACAAGCTGTTTGAAGACATAAAGGTCTAAAACTGCGGTGTAAACTACATGTATGTCAACTCTTACAGCAGAAGTGTAATTTCCTCTGCCGTGCTGTATATGTCTAATTCCTACATACTTACAGGCCTAAGGAAGCTGACGGCATAAAGAAGGCCTTCATCTTAGGACCAAATATTCTTTACACGATTTTGGGAATATTTGTCCTTACAGCTTTTTAGACCACTGTTTCGTCCTTGGTCGGTACAGTGCGGCACGGGACAAATGTGTACGTCTGACATTTCCATGCTGTACCTAACGTAAGATGTAAGAACGTGCTGAACCAACAACATACAGCGTCCTTGTGTAAACGGGAGCGGCCGGTGTTGCCGAGTGACAGTAGCGTGACGCAAAAAACTGGAACATTTATCCACTGTTGGTTCAACATGGTGCCGAACATTCCACAAGGTAGTGTGGCGACACGTTTAAGGTGTGGCGGGACTCTTAGTGATGACTTCGTTATAAATTTACCGCCGAGACTCGATCACAGTGCGAGAAATTTGAAAATCGGCCCAGCACTTGACGAGACTTCCGTGGCATCTTTTTTTACTCAATACGGCCAATTGTCGGGTGTTTTTGCGCCCCTCGTGTGCACGGCAGGTGTATGTTGCGCAATCGGTTCACTGGTAGATCATGACTTCGCAGAGCACGGCGCTGAACAGTCGACTGAGTCGGTTGGCGAGGCCGTGAGCCTCAACGTACACGTATCTCGCTGTGAATGGTCGCCGGCACTGGATGTGAAGTCGCCGCTTGAACAGCGCGTCGTTGAGTCGACTGATGAAGCCGCACACGGACGACTCGCGCAGAGCCTGTTTGCCGGCCCAGTTGTCGGCGTAGACCGTCAGTTTGTCGAGGTTGTACATGTAATCACCGAAGTTCACACGCTCGGCTGCATTAACAACGACGACCATTCTATAATTATCACGTTTGATACTCGTTCTTAGCCAGATTATAACTGCGACTAGTTGGACAAATCGTTAGCAATGTCGTTCGAGCTCTGACTGTACACCAATGTGCTATTTCTGGGCTACTATTCGTGCTCGAAAGACTGAAGGCCGTTTGCGGAAATGAAATCTAACATAACTATTTTAGAATCGGTGATTCACGGTAAAAACGGCAACGGAAAAAAGGGGCAACGGAAAAATGGGCAACCGGTAAAAAGGGCAACGGAAATTTGGGCAACCACCGTAGGTAAAATGGGCAACGGTAAAAACAGCAACGGAAAATTGGGCAACCAGTTTACTGTCTGCGACCGTGCTGCGCCATTCCGTTGGAAATCTGCAGCCAACCAAACGCTCTCGCGCGGCGACAGCACATCAGCAGCGTCTTCGCCGCCTGTGCGACGACTACGACGCTGGACGCCGTGACCTGGCTGGCTTTATGCAAGCAATCGGCCATTGCATCCGACTGGTGTGCAAATGATGGCGTGACAATGTTTCTGTAGTATTGCACGCAACTAGCTGCAAACTTACGTTTGCGACCAGCGACTTACAAGTTTTTTTGCTGCAAATGTATTTTTCATAGCAGACACTATAGCGTATGTTAGCGACGAATGCACGTAACTAGCTGATAGTCACTTACAAGTTTAATTTCTTTAAATGTATTTTTCGTCAAAGACACAATATCGTTCGTTAGCGACGAGAGACTTAAGACTTTATTTGCCTGAAACGTTAGCAAACTGTTTGATAGACGCAAGACACAAGCAGTGACAACATCGGCCGTATAAGCGAGTGATTTCTTTCAGTCGGATCCTGTTAACAGTAAACTGGTTGCCCAATGTTCCGTTGCCGTTTTTAACCGGTGCCGGTTGCCGTTTTTACCGTCGCCCATTTTACCTAAGTGGTTGCCCAAATTTCCGTTGCCCTTTTTACCGGTTGCCCATTTTTCCGTTGCCGTTGTTTCCGTGGCCCAAATTTCCGTTGCCCTTTTTTCCGTTGCCGTTTTTACCGTTTGCCGAATCGGTACATAGTTTACAATAGAACACTAATGTGTATTAAGTGGTATGCGATCTACCTAATACCTTCATTGCAGTTGTTTGAAACCTTTATAAATCCAATATTTCGGACAATATACCAGAGATGCGCATACAGACCAATAGGAAAGCATACGACTGTCGTGACCGTTTTAGTCCGTTTTGTCGCACTAAATGGACTGCCAAGCGAGCGATACCGTCGCATGTTGTTCACAGCACGACTTCGTTTACTGCAGTCTATCATCACTTTCACAAACTGCGGAACGAGAATTTCACCGTGTATTGTTGGTAACCGTCGTAAAGCCGAGCACATCCAGTACTGCAGAGCAATAAGTGTGTTAACGACTCTGTCGGAATGTCAGAACACTGATGTGAAAATTTTCGGCTTTTATGCTGGCCGGATCTGGCGGAAAGCGTAATGGCGTCCGTCCGTCTGTCCATCTGACTGTACAATCGGCATACTCACCGTGACTCACTATGTATCAGTATGCGACGCGGCCAGCGTACATTTCGGCCCGACAATAAGGAGGATCGACACAGTTACAAACGCGGACAGAAATTGATTTCTTTTCGAAATAAAAATTTTATGAAATTGGCGAATTTTTGTGAATTATTAATGTCGACGCATCGACTACTCCAACTATGTATATGGGTAACCATATCACACCGGCATTCCGTCAACTACATTGGCTGCCAGTTCAGAGACAAGTGGAGTTCAAGATTGCCTGCTTTGTGCCCATAGTCACTCACTGGCATCAAAAGCGCCGACGTATCTCAGTGCCGACATTCGACTGGCCTCCGAGCATGGTCGTCGTTCTCTCCGCTCATCTTCCAACAGGACACTCGCTGTTCTACGGACACGCAGCGGTTTTTGCGGCGACAAAACCTTTGCTGCTGCGGGATCACACCAGTGGAACAGTTTACCTACTAATCTGCGACAGATGACCAGCTATGAACAGTTCTGGCGACATCTGAAATCACACTTATTTAGGGTTCTTCAGAAATCACAGCCCACTATGCCACTGTGACTATGATTTTGTGCGCTATAGTATACTTACTTACTACGGTGCAGAGAAGAGACGGTCGGTTAGCGAGTGGACTTACTGCTGTCATTGCCCGCCCACGTGAGTATGACTACTCCAGATATGTGAGTCTCGGTGCCGAGGTCCACCATCCAGACGGGTTGTTCGACGTAGAAGTTGTCGAGGACCGTACAGCTGCTGAGTCCGGCGGCTCGAGCGACGTCACCGTCGACGGCTCTGGACGCGCGACCATGCATCCACTTCTGCCGTACGTGACGCTTCAACTGTCGTCGATTGTTAATCCACGACTCTTTCCCGTAAGCCACGTTCGCCACTGCACCCACGACAATCAATCAATCAATCAATCATTAGTTTATTAAAACGGGTGACAAACCGCAGCCGTTGAATACAAATACAATGGACAACAAGATGGAAAGTACTCTGAGAGAATACAACTCCCCGCGAAAGCGAAACTTGGAAGTTTTTGTCATCAACACTTGGCAACACTTGCCACACATTAGAAGTATAAAATGTAAACTATCGCCAGTTTACAGAGTTCTTTGACCGTTACTTCCACATCCCTGTACCGATCGTAACAAAACACGAACTTGGTCTTCCCTTTCCCCCTAGGAACCTTCCCATAAAATTTGGAACAAATCCGTCCACATTTTTTTAGCTATTGTGGTCACAGACAGACAGACACAAACCAACGCCGGTAAAAACATACTCCCTTGCTTTCGCGGGAAGAATAAAATAGCGACAATAAAACGTGAGATAATGAATGCCGAAAGTTAACAGTTAAAAAAACAACAACTTGTCAACGAATTATGACGACACGCCGCATCGCTGGCGGGGCAAATTTTTCACGGGAGAAAGTAGGTAACATCGGCCAGTCGGGAGCAATGCAGTCGGCTGCAGCAGTCGCGCTGATGCTGTTACTGACTTTTTGCTGCGCACACCGCAGCAGCGACTGGCAATGCTTTTCAATTGACCGGACAACCCCAAAAATTGCCGCTTCCCTTGGGGATCTGGACCTTTATATGGGCTGATACATGGTTCCTTGGGTACACCAAAGTCAGCCCCCTAACGGCATCTCGATCGGTTCAGTCGTTTTTTGCAGGGCTCACGAACGTGACCAACAGACAGACACACCGTCACGCAGACAGACCACGCTACTCTGCCTGTAGCAATAGGCCGCATCTATCTATTGCTGTGACGCGGCCTAAAAGTAGTACTCACCGCAAGGTGTGAACTCATTAACTCGCATGAACCCTGCTCCGCATTCGCCTACACACAACGCATCTATCTCTACAGCCTTCGAACTTTCTCATCTAGCATGCATTTTATTCACGACAACATCTAATGACTATTCTTTCCGATGATCCGCACGTAACGTTTTTCAGCATGTTGCCTAGAAGACCTTGAGAGCGTTAGTAAACTTTTAACGGGGCCAATTGTCTCCCGCCCCTCTGCATTTCGCCCTTGCACGGCTTCTTCTGGCCCAGTTTACACGAATCAGTGCTGGTTGCAAAAACAAACAACATTCATCGTTAACGCCGCTTATGTCACAAAGATCACTATATAAATGGAACAACTTAAGCAATATAACACAATGTACGTGTTAGACAACGGTCGACAGCTGGTGACAGCTAAGAGAAACACGTCGTTGTATCGCCGTTTCACTCACTCAGCACTAAACAAGACTTCCTATCAGTTGTCATTTTAAACAGTTATAAGCTGATCGAACCGCACGGTTTATTTGTCACTGTTAGATGCAGCGATCACAGCTTCATACACAACAATCGAATAGCAAGCTGCCACATGCACAGGACAGCATTATAACCTACACCAGCTGCAGCAACCAGACATAACAGAAGATTAGTGCAGCCACTAAGACTATGCCGTAACTTAGTAATGCGCGCTGCTGACAGACTAGCGATGTAGCTTGCAGATATCGCTGCCACAACCAGACCTTCACAACGCTATCGGTTGACAACATTCGTATATTTTTGGACATGGTCGTAAATAAGTTATCGTCAGTGAAAATCACACTGTCACACTGCATCCTACCTGTGTAGGGACAGCCGAGAAGCCCTGCTCTCATGCTGACATGGCGGTGCCACTCAAGCGGATGAAAGCGAACATAACGAGCAACGAGCGGAGTCGTCAGGTAATGATACTTCTCCGTACCGGCGTCGCTGTTCGCCGAAAACTCCTGAAGCAGCAGCACACGTAAAGTAAAGTAAAGTAAAGTAAACGTCGATCTGTATAGCGCATCGTCGTAAACCACCTCTAATGCGCTCAGGAATGACACGTGTTATAGGGATCGCACAGTTTTACCTGCCACCCACACGTTCATCCACGAATGGAATGAACCATCATGCCTTTACTACGTAAGCCTTCACCAGATGGCGCCACCCGAGCGAGGTAACGCACATCCGATTACAGGTCACTAATTTATCCACCTCGAAAGGATGAAAGGCTGAGTTTGCCTAGTTGGCTGATCTAGTAGCGGACGGTTTACCCACATAAGTGGTCACCCATCAGCTGCAGGTCGAGCGTAAAACAGGGAAAGTTCGCCGGTCACAGACCGACGTTTTACCACTGTTCCACGCAACCAACCACACGATTTACCGACTACGCGCATCACTCGATTTCTCTAGATAGTGGTTGCAATCATCTAGCGTTCTGCTGTAATGGTGCGCGCGTGACGTATGTAACTACGGGTTAATTAAACTGATCCGGACTAGTAGAATTGCGGACAAAAGGCCACTCACAGCCAGGTCCCCGACGCCAGCAGCATAGATGGCATAGGCGCCGGCAAGGTTTGAAAAGTAGTACGGCTCAGCTGAATGAGCGAGGTCCGGGGTGGAGCCCCCATAAAGGTCCTGAGGAACAAACGACAAAAGCGAAGCAATTTTAGCATTTCTAAAGTCCAATTCTGATATAAATTCATGGTGTATACGAACACTGCCAATTTGGTACACTACTACACGCCCCTTAATTTTTCTTCAATATTGAAATTTTTGTAAATAAATTATGCAGTGTCAATTAAATGTGCTTGTAGTTTTGATTTTAGGCGCGATCTGTGTGGAGTGTAAATAAGCGTTGACGATCATTTCTGCAAAGTCTAAAGTAAAAATATGACTATGTCGTGTGGTAGCAGTAAATTTAAGCGCCATGCCTTTCAAAATTCAGGCAAATCAGTCAGCAGAACAGGTTTTGCCAAATTCCAATAAGTTTATTTCCTTAAGCCTCCGAAAGTTACACAAAATCGAGTCAGTTTCGAGGATGGGTCAATAAAAACGGGGCCATTCTGTTCAACTGTGCAAATGTTGAGGCCCCGTTTTTGGACATTTTTGGACAAGCACGCACAAAAATATATGATTTCTGGCCTTTTGTCGGGGGCTAAGTTGCTGTGAATGGCTTTTTGTCCTATGGCGTTTGTCCGGATACCGTACAAGTAGAATGTAATAGAATATCTAAACTTGGTACCAAATGTTTACGCATTTATTGCCAAACCGGAAGTACTACGGTCGTATTCTCCTATTACATGCTACTTGGACCTCGCTGGGTTTCAGACCCGCTACATCCCACACACCTCCTGGACATACAGTCAGCTAGATCTGACAGGTTTAATTACAGTTTTTCAATCAAAAAGCTCTCAATCGAGGTCGCACCGACCACTTTAGTAACATTTTAGCCGACCGTGAATTTTGGGCTGCCTGTTAAATATTAATAGTTTCAAATTTACGTCTCGTCTACTTTTCAGCCACGACCCGCTGAGACCGGAAATTTTCAGAAGTTACTGAGCACTTTTTTCTCCTGTGACCTTGACCGTTGACCTACGATATTGACCTGTCTCGACCTAGAGAGATTCAAGTTGAACCAGCGTGCCATATATCTAAGTCAAAAGTCATTTCGTTCAAAAGTTGTTGTCCGGGCATACAGGCACGTACACAGCGAACCGAGACCGGGACCATTGAAATGATCGGTAATATTTTGCCAGAAGAAAGAAGCGTCATTCGACTAAAAGCGCACGACAGCAGCACAACGACTGACTGATTGATTGATCGATTGATTGAGTTAAGGTTTACGTCCCACTCGACACGGAATAGGTCATTTCAGAGACGTTCTTCCCAGCCAATCTCTTGACTTGATACTGAATTATGTAAACCGAACACAACAAAGGTAAGCTAGCAACATGAACAAACTAATGTAAGCTAACACGAGAACAAAAATGCTAAACCTAAACAAACACACAAAAGCGAAAAATAAACCGAAATGAACATGCAAATTTAAGAACTGTTCACATGTGTGTGCATATCATTGTGCACAACTGTCGTACACAATACAGCACCGAACAATTCTGATTATTTTCCGTCCTAACTTTCAAAGTCCAGTCAATCGTCAAAGTTCAGTTGCTGTCCGTTAGAGGGGAGGAGAACAGCACGGCGAGATGGACAGGTGCGTTAGCGTACATGAATGTGCAGGTGCGCTGCCGGCTTGTAGAAGTGCCACGTCTGAGAGTCATTACTGTATGACAGACGAAACTTGGTCACCCAGTGTCTCCGGCGTCCATCTCCGCGACCTCGCGTCACCAGGCCGGTTATCAACGTGGCTGGACCGATGTCCAGTTGCAGCCACTGGTTCGCTGACACATTGCAACAGAGTACCTCAGTTTTACCGACCTTTTCATTTTATAGACAGTGCTGTTATGTCTACCAGCATCTGCGCATACCTGGCACCAACAGTGTATAATTAATTCGATAATAATAATAATAATAATAATAATAATAATAATTATAATAATAATAATAATAATACCCTGAGTCCTCAGGGTAACCATTCCAGAGATTTCACCAATTTGCTTAGTTTTTACGCCCCTGGGAATGAAG
>Ga0209780_1000770_pt1 | contig 18851 bp, 8 predicted proteins | sample WorMetexBAHAMAS2_FD_187384 | JGI IMG/M metagenome (GOLD analysis project Ga0209780, IMG submission 187384) | Marine gutless worms symbiont microbial communities from Max Planck institute for Marine Microbiology, Germany - Inanidrilus exumae... | ecosystem: Host-associated > Annelida > Digestive...
AAGGGGTTTAGGTGTGGCGGGGGGTCAAATTTTGGCCTTTCCCATTGACATTGATCGTCGTCCTTACAACACTCTCGCACTATCGTGCGAGTGTGTGATTGAGATTAGATATTCACCAATAGGGCGCAGTGCTTTGTACTGTGGTTTGCGATTTAAGTTTGATATTGGTCGTATTCTAGACCCCAGATTCGATTGTTGTAATTTGGTTTGGAATAACTATCTGTCCAGTGTATCTGCCGAACTATTAGCAAACGGCTGTGTTCTATAAGACTTTTTTTGTTTAGAGATAAACCAGAACTTTTTGTGCCGAAATGTTCAGTATGGACGATATCTCATGTTTTATTATGGCTCTGTGCACCGGCTGATTACGTAATTCGTCTTTTGGATTTATTTCTGATTCTTCTTTTTTTAGGTGTGTGTCTGTATTTTTGTGTCTCTTTTTGTGTCTGTATTTGTTTTCTTTTTACTTGTACTCTGTGTACGATTTTAATAATAAATATAAAGATAAATATAAGAAGTTAATTTTACCAGTTTATGTTTTAAGAACCTATTTCTACGTCATTATGCCTATGTGTTGTGTAATGTCTCACTCAACACTTCAATAGCTTGTTCCCTCGTTTGTTTACCTGGTATGACGTCATCACTTGCAAAAGTAAACAAATCATCAGGTGGACACTTTCTGGCACTTCTTCTAAAATTTCCTAACTTTTTGATGTTCCTTAATATTCGAATAGATTGACTTATATTAAAGACATACTATGTGCAATTTACGTTAGCAACCAAAAAATCATTGCATATAATCTTTAAAGTGTGATGTGATCAGGAGCCGGGGTTCAAACCTCAGCCTGGGCACATCCAAGTACCAAAGAATGATTTCAAATAATTCCTACGCACATGATGAACAGATACATAATAATGGGCAGACAAAAATAGCGTTCAACAGTGCCCTCTATAAACTGTGACCGTTGCTGACACCTTGGTTAGCAGCGTAAATGTTGTCAGCCGCGCTGGCGTGAGCTGAACTAAATAGACTCGGTTGGCCACTGGCTGGTGCAGCACATAGCACCAGTCAGGAATAACCAGACAGTAGACCATGTCTAAAGGGACCCAACAAGTTGTTCACTTCCTACTAACCCTACCTTGCCCGCATGTCATGAACACATTATAACACACCTACCAATTCCCCTCCTCGCCCTGGGCTAGCACACGTGGTCCCAGCACTGAGGTCCAGACGTAGGCGGGACCTCTGCCCGCAATAAAGAAAAAAAGAATAAAGAAAGAAGATGTGGTGTTTGAGATACGTCATTGGACAAGATACACACACACACTCACATCTGACCAACTGCTCTATATGGACCACTAAAGTGGTCGGTGTCGGTAATAAGAAATTAAAACAATGTATCACAAACACGAAGCATAAGATAGCATCAACTTACAAGCAACGGTGCCAACCGACTCATAACGTGAGCTGCTAGTGTGTACAGTGTCGTCTTTTGGCAGACAGGCAAGCTGAGTACAGACTGCAGGTCATGTTTTGTTCTTACAACAGCGGAGTCCATCGCCTAATGAAATATCAACATGGAACCAGATTCAATACAATAAACTTTGGTTAATTATCAATTAATTTAGTAGCAAATATTAGTTACACTTGGTTATGAGATAAAGCAAATAAAGCTGGAACTTAGTTCAAATCAACATTGTTGCCTACTGGTAATTTCATAGTCACTGTGATTCCCAGACAGACAAATGCAGCTGGTTCTTCTATTATTTTTGTTGTTTACCTAACATTTAGTAAATTACTCAAAATCACGACCACATCTTCCAACTGGGAACACTTGAAGACTGTTATAACTAACAGTTTTAATCTACACACAGGTGGATGCTTTTCTCACAATAAATTCGGACATACTGTAGCAATGTCTAAGCCAGGCTCTTCAAAATAATGTAAAAGCCACAGCATTGGATAAATTGCGCATCTCAAATGACAAGTTAGCTAACACGGCAACACAAGAAGAATGCATATAATGAAGCAAAAATTAAGATGTGATCAAAGAATTTTGACAAAAGGCAAAATCACATGTCACGACACTAATGAGGACTGAATGATCCCTTCTGCGGCATGCTGCTATTAATGACAAAATAATCCCTTTGCTGCGTACACCACAGCAAAGACTCTAAATGCTTTTCAAAGGGCCAATCAATCCACACAAATTGCCCCTTCCTGCGGATGACCCTGACCCCCAGCTAATGCATGGCTTCTTGGGCCCATGCGAGTCAGCCCCAAAACTGCATCTTGATCGGTTCAGCTGTTTTTGCACAGTACATCACTGTGACCAACAGACAGACAAACAGACACATAAACAGACCATGCTACTCCGTCTGTAGCATTAGGCTGCATCTAGCTATTGGCTGTGATGCAGTCTAAAAATCAGTGCATGATCAACTATAGTAAACATAAAACACACACTGAAAACGATTTTCTTTACCTTTGGCACACAGCAACTGGCCATTATTGGAACCAGCCGTTCAAAGAATCCGAGGAGCAGGTGGCTCCTAATCAGATCAGCGGTGGGCGGCGCCTGTACAGGACAATAGCCAGGTAGCGTGTAGTGCAGCGGAGTGCTGCCGAAATTGGCACGAACATTCTCGTGACCTGAAAGACTCACGGCGGGAAAATATGCAAAACCTTGACCTACTCGGACATTTGTAAACGCTTCTCCCAAGTTCTGCCCATTTCTGTGCAATTCAGAAAACAAAATATACAACAAGCGTTAACTTGCTGACTGTGTAATACTGTAAGAACTGGAAAAATAACCGCAGACACCACCACTGAAGCATACATTCTTCACTGGTTAAATAACAACAAAAATGAGTCTGTGTCCACATGTATGCACAAATCATCACTTAATCATACTTACTTCACCGATTCATATCTTTATATAAACTGTACAGTACTGATGCAAGCAGCAATGTACCACCATAAAGTGGAATGATGCAGTATAGTAGTACTATGCTATACAGCCAGACACACAGACCATGCTAGCAGCTACATGAGACATGTAGTTAATGTTATAATCCAGTCTACTCTAAAATGAAGGCCACTGTGCCAAAACTGGAATTCAGACTACTCAATAAAATGCATTATTTATTTATTTTTCACACTTCAGATTTAATGGCCACTTTGGGACCAACAGCAATTGAAACCTAAAATGCCCTCACTTGAGGTCACAGCAAACACTATGTTACTTATCTATGGTTTCCAATTCAGATCTGCTATTTAGGCTCGGGCATTAATGTTTAGGCATTAATGCCTTTGTTTAACCTCAGAAAATGCATGCATAACTGAAAATGTTTTCTCTCCTGTGGATTCCCCTTCTGTGACCTTGAACTCTGACATATGACCTTGACCATCAAACTTGACCTAGATACTGTCAAGGTGAAACAGCACGCCAAATATCTAAGTCAACTATCATTTCATTCAAAAGTTATCACCTTTGCAGATATATACAACCAATAGATTACTCTACTTTGAACACAAAGTGATCAGTTACAAACATTTAACATTCAGTTAAAATAGCTTATAATATGAGAACATGCTGCACAGCTGTTCACTTTTTAAAAAATTTTGGCTACCCATTCGGACTGCATGCTAACTAGTTCACATCTCATGCATCCTCACTTGTAAAGTAGAATCACATAAAATTGAGTAAGTACATTATTAACAGTACAGTATTACGGACGGCTAAAGTGACTAAGTCATACCTCAGAAATGTAACACTGCCAACATCACAGTCAAGCGCAACAGTGATGATGTCACCAGCCAACCAGCTCTATAACATATATTATGGCAGCTCTGTCAGCATTATTTCATAACACAGATACCCGATGACAATACAAAGTAGCAACAGTGCAACTAGTTAGCTTACTGACAACAACTAGTTAATGGCCCTTTACCTAGGACAAAAAGAAAAGAAAAGGAAGAGTATTTATAGCGCCATTTGTACTACGCATAGTCTCAAAGCACTCAGTTTTACCTACAAATTACACCATGCCTGCCTTTCCTTCATAAGCGTTCACCAGATGGCGCCACCCCTAACTTGTGGCAACAGACATCAAACTGCAGCTTACTACTCACTTATCGACCTTGAAGGGATAAAAGGCTGAGTTGGCCTGGTTGGTTGACCTACAGTCTACTGTTTACACACATAAGTCGTCACCCGACAGCTACATGTCAAGCGTAGGACAGGGAAAGTTGGCTGGCCAAAGACCGACGTTCTACCACTGTGCCACGAACAACCACATAAGATGGCACTAGAAAAGAACCTTCACCCACCCGCCACTAATCCGACCAACAGAGGTGCTGCTTTCCAAAATTGACAGACGATGACATCATGCAGCCATACAGGGTGATAAAATGTCACTGTGGAGCAGATGCCAAACAGTAAGAGTAGAGATGATGTTGAGCTGAATTACTATATTTATGGCTCTGTTTGAATTAAGTGAGGCTAATAGAGGCATACACACTGACAACCCCACAGGATGCAACTCATTTGGATCACTCCTCCATCATTTCCCAGTTTTACACCGGATGCCCCTCCTACTAAACCCTCCCAATTTATCCTGGCTTGGGACAGGCACTGAGTAATGATCAACTGCATACTCCGCGGCTTACTGAGAAAATAACATATTCATAACAGTCTAAAAAGAGATTATGAAGTTGTGAACCTCTTCACAATGCTATCTTCTACTTCAATGACAGCACAAATGCACACTTTTAATCATCACATCATTTTTAAAATAAAATCTTTCATTATCTGGATTAAATCTGCATACGTTCAATATTAATACTCGTGAGACTTAATAAATTGCAAACTTAACCAAACAATTCACAGAACTCAACTACACTTACTTCACCATATTTCCTATGCACTTTGGAATTCCACTTGCACACCCGGCTTCCATCGTATGCATATGAATCAACAGTGTCTCCAACACCGTCCTATATTAGCAAACAGACAAACTGACACTTCCAAAACAACACATGTAAATTACTGTTACACATACAATGTAACTAGGCATGCTAAATAATTAAATAAATTAACCCAATACAGGACTGGCGGTCGACTCCTACTTACTGCCAACTTCAAAGTCACGTGACACCAATACTAGGACAAAAACAAAAAATCTGGCCCCGATAAGCTTTAGGTATTGCCTCCAATTTAAGAATCTGTGGTCATTTGCCAGCCCCCATTATAAATAGCTGAGGAGATAGCATTTGAAAATGGCCAAATATCCGATTTTCAAGGGCTCGTGACCTTGACCTTGGATCGGGTCATACTGCATACCGTCATGCATCACTCGTCGACCTCTACATACACACCAAATTTCGTGGAAATCGAAGAAACTATTTGTGGACGGACGGACGTACGGACGTACGGACGGACATCTGAGACCCATTTTATTAAGTCGAGTCAGAGGAGTCGACCTAAAAACAATTAGTAGTAGCCTATCAGTTAAGCGTCATTGATGCTGAGTCTCACATTCTGTGCAGTTGCCTGACGCTATGACTTCCATGTATTTACTTAACTGACCTGCTTTTCTGCATTTACAGACAGACTCGACACCTAGTCTATTATCTTAATAGCACTGATGAACTGACTCTACAGAGATGGTGCCGGTGACACCATGGAACAGAAAACTAGCGTATTCTCCCTAATCCAAATATGCTAGTTGCCAGCAGCAAAGCCATGCAGGCAGTAAAACAAAATCCTCCAATTCTTCACTGGGGGTAATGGCTAACACAGGTGGTCCTGTATTGGAATTTCTCCAATATCTTTTGCAACAAAATACTATATTTCCTGGGCCATCAAGTGGCATTGTATGCATGACGATACGTTTATCTGATTTGACAGAACAACCGATTTGTAACAAACAGATGGATGAACCCAGGGCCATAGCATATACCGTGCTAGCATAGATATGCTTGCACTTGTTTCAGCGCTACTCTTAACATTTATTTACTAGTCTAAATTTAATGTTACCTGCTCTTATAGTGGTCCTCGCAGTGGTTATTGCCACTTAGGCCACTTAAAATAGTTTATTTACATTTACATAGTGTCGTGTGGGTAAAAAATCATAATTGCAAAGACAGCCTGTCTTTGTCTTAACAGACATTTAAAACGTCAACCTGTGTTACTCGGTTGCCTCAGTGATCATATGATTACAGTAAATGGGTACGTTAATGTACAGCACCTACTTACTTTTCATGGTTTTTGTTTTTATTTAACACTGTTACTGGCATTAACAATAAACAACTATTAAAACTTGTCAGTTTTTAACTACCATATTATCGATTAGAATCAAGCATACGTTTCTGGAACTTGATAAATATTCCGTGTTTGGTGTCAACATTTAAAAATGGGAATTCAGTCACTTTGTTATGAAGGTGATGATGTCATCATGCTAAACATGTGTATTCATGGCCTCATACTCCTGTCTGCAACAGTACCTGCAGAAACTCGACAAGTTAACATAAGTCAGTAACAAACATATTAACGATAAGAAGAATAAATTGACCTCGGTGGAAAATCTGCATTTGAGTGTGCACCAACCAATCTGCATGACTCCCTTTGAGCCGAGCAGCACTTCATACATCCACTTACCTGCACATGTCAATGCTACATTGTAAATTACCTGATTCGTTAATAGTCCTGTTACGATTTCATTTTTTAATGAACGATCGATTTAAATCGATTTTTGGGGAAAATCACAGATGTGATTTCGACAAGCATTTTACGGCACCTGTAGGTGTTTGGGAGTTTCGACGGCTCGACGTCGGCGGCCGTCAGTGATTTGTCTCCCGGTGTGCAGATGATTTGTACCCCGCCACTGATGTCCCGGAGACGAACCCCAGCGGTGGCAGGGGCGGTGGTGGAGAGCGTGGACGCCACACTGAGGGCGGGCGAGCGTGGGAGCAAACGACATGGAAGATATATAGACTTACAATGTACCCTGCAGAATTCTCGAGCTGGTGATGGTCAAAACGTAGTCCATGCTATATATCAGATTACAATATCAGAGGTCTGGCTAAAATCTTCAGGCAAGAAGGCTGACGATCGTTGGCTAATTACCGTCCATTCAGGCGCCCACCTCAAATGCGCATGCAACGCTACACCACCGCCCGTGGGATTACATAATGAGCTGTCACACATCCCATATCACCACTAATAATTGGAGATCGTCTCGCCTGAAAACTAGCATGGCAGTGTATCAGTCCGTTGGCTGCTAGCTCGCAGCCAGGCATCGTCGGTCCGTAAGAAAATCGTAGGTTTGGTTATGCAAAATGTCGTGATTCGATTTCAGAAAAATCGCAAATTCGATCTAATCTTAAAAGTCGCTACAGCACTAACTGTTAACACACATTACTAATGATAAGCAACTACACAATATGCAAATGGAATCCTGAACAACTTCAGTTAAATGCAGATACTGGTACAAATTGTATTAAAACTGCTACTCTCCATCACACGTATAAGGCACATCACAGCATCTATCTGAAACTATCAAGTACCACACCACAGGCAATGACTATTCGAAGCACTGCCCGTCGACCCAACAATCATTGCAAACATGTAAAAGTATGGTACATTTTGCCTTGTTGCAGCACTTCAAGATGAATTTTGGGCTGTTTTCTGCTGTTTTAGAACTACTTAAGAGTTTTCCAATCTAATTCTGGTCTGACATCAGACATCGGAAATAAATCTCACGCCTATGCTCTCTGATAAGGACCACGATTATGGCCATCCGACGTCATTTATCAGCACTTTCATACCATTTTGCATTTTCTGAGTCCAAAATGGTGGCTTATACTATCTGAATTTGGAGCACATATTATATCTTTGAATCAGGTATTTCAGTACTAGCCTATGCATGATCGATTACCCATGAAATGGGTGTCTTCAGGGTCATGTGACCTTTTTAAATTTTGCTAAACAACTCACAATGTCTCGGAAATGGTACGAGATAGAAACATATTTAAAATGGAAGCCCAAAAGGAAACCATATGTAGCCTATCAAATGGCACCAATGCCAATGACTTTAGGCACCTCATACCTCACAAAATACAGCAAATATTAGCTAAGACAAATTTACATGTGAATAGAAAGCATACGTGACCAGTAATTTCAACTTTTGTATAAAAACTAAAAGACTTCAAGGTCAGAGCATCATGTACATAATAAGTGGTAATATCTCGGAAATGGTGCAAGATACAGATGTTGCTAGTACAGATCACTAATAAGAAATGACATATGACCTATTGTATAGCACCATTTTTCGATGATGCTAAGTGATCTTTAAGGCCATCCACCTATAGCAAGACTTCTCAAATGCAATTTCTCGTACAAATGTGCAGCAAGTGACAAAATTTCAACTGCACTTAGACATCAATACTCCCTCTACAATTGCTAAGCTTCTTGTAAACAGACTAGTCGTCAGAGACTAATATTATATTAAAATTTTTATTAACAATGGGCAATTATTACCCAAAACATTACAACTATTAAAAAACTAAACAGGTAACAACAGTTCTGACTGACAATATTTATCATACTCACCTGCATACACGCAGACATTGGTACGAATCGTACTGAAATTGCTACTTCCAGTCACCTATATCATTACGCACCAACAACACAAAAATAACATATGATAAGCTTAACATATGCAAAACAAGAAGCTTGGCTATCGCAGAGGTACCGCATGACATGCTATTCCCACTTGAAATCCTGTCAACTGCGGCACAGCTGTACAGAGAATTCCATTTGAAAAGACTTGCAAAAGGTTAGTGACCTTGACGATCACTCCAGTTCGTTGGATTGCCATCGTTCGATAGGTCATATACCTCTTCCTATTAGCGGTCTGTAGTAACAACATCTCTGTCTTGCACCATTTCCTATATATTACCATGTGTACAGTGTATGCAACCGCCTGTGACCTTAAGAAGTCCTTCAGTTTCGCCAAGGCAGTTGAAATTCCAAGCCACGTGTGCTTTCTGATTTATGTGTAAACATATCATAGATAAAACACGCTATATTTCCCGAGATACAGCAGTTAGAAAGGTTCAAACAGCAAAACTGGCCTTCAAGGTCACCCAAAGTCAATGGTAATGATGTAATTTGGTAGACCACATATGATTTCCTATTGGTCTTCCATTGCAACTATGTCTCTATCTTGTACTATTAAAGATATTTTCTGCTATTTACCAAAAATTAAGAGGTCACATGACCATAACACATCACCCTTGGCAGTAATCTATCACACATGCATCAGTACTCGTCAGTATCAATCTGAAAACCAAATGTGAAGTACATAGCTTCACCTATTCCAAAGATAAGATTAGAGCCCAAAAATTTTAAAATAGGTCATGTGACCCTGACCCCACCATATCAGGGGTGGTTTGTCATGCATGGGCAAGGATTTGCTGTGTAAGGCAATGCAAAATGTAAAAAATGCAGTGTTTTGGGGTAGTTAGGGGTCACTTAATGGCCACGAAAACGGCTCCATTCGACAGTGCACATGCACTCATACTACCCTTCCATAGTAACTATGCTTTGTGTTGCACCATTTCTGAGATATAGCGAGAACTGGTGGAAAATCATCAATTTTCATCTATTGGCACCCGCATTAGGGGTGACCAAATTCGAATTTCAATAAGATCTTTGACACCAGAAAACTAGTCCCAGGGCTATTGTGTAATGATTAATCGAGATCGATATCAAAATTGCGATTTTTTAGGAAAACTGAATGGAATCGATATCGCGATTTTTAAAGCAAGTGTGACTCGAATCCGATACCGTATCACCCTAGAGGGACTAATGATCGGCGCAGGAGATTTCACAAAATGGGTTTTACACCCCGCAAGTCCGATCACGCCGAGTGTGAAGGAGTTTATATCTCTGCGAATCTGATCACGCTTCAACTCCAAATACTGAGGTAAAAAAAATGAATCCGAAATCAAATCGAAATTGAATTCTTTGTAAAAAAAATTTAATCGAAATCGAATCGAGGAAAAAATCACAATCGTCACATCACTACTATTGTGTGGCATTGTTTGCATGATCCTATGTTTAGCTATTTTGGTACAATGCCGGCTTGTGACAGAGATGGACAGATGGACAGATGCATGGCCATAGCATATACCACACAAGCATAGAGTCGCACGGTAAAAATGATGGGTAGTTTGAATTAACTGTAACATAATTAAAGCTAGCATATGAACTTGAATGGATGTTCCTTCCACAGAATGCTGGAAACCTCATCTAAATCTATCAATGAATGCTGGTGCTATTGTTCATGAAACCAAGCCACAACCATCAATGGAAGCCTAGGAAAAAAGGAAAGAAAAAAGTAATTATATAGCACCTTTTATATACTATGTATATCTCAAAGCACTTAGGCATGGATCAGACAGTTTTACCTGCAAATACACCATGCCTGCCTTTCTTTTGTAAGTGTTCACCAGATGGCGCCACCCCAAACTAAGGTAAAAGACATCCAATTGCAGCTTACTACTCATCTATCGACCCTGAAGGGATGACAGGCTGAGTTGGCCTGGTTGGTTGACCTATAGTGGACAGTTTACCCACATAAGTGGTCACCCGTCAGCTACAGGTCTCGTGCAAGACAGGGAAAGTTCGCGGGCCAAAGACCGACGTTCTATCGCTGTGCCACGCAACCATCCTACCAAGAAAAGCATAACAAACAAAAGACAGAACGAGAAACCAGAAACGTTGCTTAGAAGGCAAAAAAGTAAATGATTATTTGAGATGATTCATTAAACTAATTCCAACTAAGGATCAACTGACTAACTCCTGCAACTCTAGGCAAAAGCAGTAAAACTGTTCTAGTAAATAAACAAAAAGTGCAGTAAATAAAGACAAAAACTGATGACAAATCAGAACATCAACATCAACTCATCATTACATCTACTTGTAACATACAATAAAACGGAATTACACACTTCAGTGATAGCTAGAAATAATTCTACTAAAACAAGTGTCATACAAATGCTACTCACACCATGTCTGTCGGCCTCCACAATAATGATTCCAGCACAGCCGGAATAATTAAACATCACGTTCTCAGGACCAAGACGACCATAGCTCTTTAGTTCATCGATTGGCTGCTTAGATTCTAAACCAAGAAACCGTAAACATCACACACAATAAACAACATGCAATCAACTAATTACACATCCCATCGGCCGTGAAATGTCATAATATTGGCCACAAATGGATGACAGAAAATCAAATAAAGCCATGCACTGTATAGCAATCAGAAATTTACACACAGACCATGCACGAAATTCTAAGCCAAATAACTTCAAATTCTGTGCTTTTATGGCAATGCTTCTATTTGTGTTGTAGAACCCCACCTTGTTGAATATAAATGTAATGGGGCTGTTTTATGTAGCATAACAACACGCAGCAACATACACAATCTAATAATCAATATGGGTATTCTGTCAGAGAGCTGGCATAAACACAGCAACAATCCTTCCCTAAGAAGTCAAATGACAAATGCACAAAGGATAAAGCCAGGTCACTGGTTTGCTTTACTGCTCTGACATTGTTGCCTGAACAGCATGCAGGACATCCAACCTATAAAAATTTTTTCAACTTATCGCAAAGGTTCTGTAAAAGAACAAGTAAATGAAGAAAATGGAGAGAAGACATGATAGCCCATTTTCGCATGGACAACGGCTGCTAAAAATGGCAGTGGTGGTGCATGGTTTTATATGGCACCTAATGCAAACACCATCAAGTGTGTCTGATATTAATTAACATTTTCCATGAGGTGAGCAGCATGGAAAAATGTTTTACGTTCAGTAAAACTCATTAACTTATGGATACAAGCAAAGAGAATGATACAGAGAGAGTGCATCGACATCACCTGTATAATCGAGAAGAGCGAGATCAAGAGCTTTATCGATGTGACTAGAGAGTGTAGCAAGACCAAGCATACTTGGCCTACACAGTGCACACTCACAGCCAATAATGCCTTAACTGTACACAAGACATATTGATAATGCCAAATTAATGAAATTACTCATATTAATAACATGAATAACTCCAACTTGCCTAACGTTCTTTCACTGACACTGGCATTTACAAAACTGGCATATTTGCACAGTGTTCTATGTATTGGAAATGCTATTATCAAATACAAACTTTCTAATGTCAAGTCTTCTCGGAATTAATAATTTCTTGAAATGCCATCTTCCACATCCTCTTGCAATTATAAAAACGTGTGCTTAAACTACACTTTAGTGCTGTAACGATTTTGAAGATCCAGATTAAAATAATGATTTTGCATAACCAAACCTACAATTCTCTTCATGGACCAACGATAATGACGCATGGCTGCTAGCTGACAGCCAACGGACTAATATACAGCCATGCTACAGTCTTCAGGCGAGGCGGTGGACGATCGTCAGTGGTAATTTTGGGACAGGAGACAGCTCATAATGTAATCCCCGCAGGCGGTGGCGTTGCGTTGCACGCACGTTTAAGGCGCCTGTCGCCTGAATGGATGGTAATTAGCGAAGGATAGTCACCATTCTTGCATGAAAACTTTAGCATGGCTCATGACAATAATCTGATACATGATCGGTCTTTCGACATTTTCCACATAGCACTGACTATGTCGTTTCGGCAGTCACCCAGACTCCAGCGCGAGAACTCCACAAGGTACACTGTAGGCCTACATGTCGTTCACTCCGACGCTCGCCTACCGTCACTGTGGCAGCCGTGTGCACCACCACCACCCCTCAAGCTGCTGTGTTCGTCCCGGGTAGTGATGGCACATTACATCGTATCGTATCGTGATACTGAAGGCATATCGCATCGTATCTATATCGCGATAATTCCCTCTCAAACAAACAATATTCCGTACTACTCTAAGGTTCGTCATCGGCAATAGGTCGCGCTAAGCACTATTGGTGTCAGCAACAACGAGAGAGCGACGGGCAGGAAGTAATTATTGTCACATTCCAAAGATGGCTGATGGATTCGGCAGACCATCCAGACGTGCGAAGTACCCGTAACTGCCCGGTATAGAGCTGATGTTTGCTAAGCATCCTCTCCTGTCCATCTTGAAGGCCGTCGCCGGCTCACTTATGCATATACCTTTACGTATTACTGTTGCTGAATTACGTCAAATGAAGTCAGCAGTGTGGCTGCCCGGCGCCAGATGGACTTCTAGGCACTTATTGTGGGTACCAAAGTTGTCGTCCAGCCAGTGTGCACTCAGACCCACATATGAGCAGTTGCTGGACGCCATCCACATATCCACTGTGATGGCGTGTTTAGAGGCCTGCTGGAGTGCAGTCTTAAGTGGACCTCTCACTGATGCATTCGAATGCCGCTGATGGCGTGCAAATGCAGGGGATGCTCTCAAAAATCTAGCATTGATAGATTTTAGTGTAGCGTTCTCTATGCTGCCATCAACTACGGTTGACGACGTTCAAACGTCGTCAATGACATTCGGAACGCCGTTGACGGTGGATGACGGCGTCAGTGAGAATGCTAGCAATGCTGGATTTTTATACCATCCCCCACGTTCGAATTAGTGTTGTTACAGTTTCAAAATTTCCACTGTTGATCGGTTTCAGTAGGTTTTAAGAGAAAACAATGCGGTTTCAGTTTTCTTGATAAAAGCATCAAACTTCCTGTGTTCATCATCACCGGAAGTCGCCGCCGCCAAACGAGAAATACTCAGCACCTCGGAAAAATTTCCGTCAGATCCACGCCAGCTGCCTCGGCGCCCGAGCCACGTGGTGGTCGACAGCGTGGGTGGTCGTCTGGTGGATAGCGTCAAGCAGGACACCGGCGGCCAGGTAACAATCCAAGTGTGCGTGCCATGCCACCTGGTCGGGCTCGATAAGAGGCCTGCATTCTCTCCTCCACTTCCCCGTATGGATATACAACAACACTGTAAATTCAGCAACTGGCGAGTGACAAGGCACGCAAGGCACGTTAGTCCTGGGGCGATAATCGTTATCTACTGGTACGTCTGCATCACGATGTTTTGGCCTCCCGACGAAGATGTTGGTCACAATACTGCTGATAAGAACATAGACGTTTGAACATATTGGTCTATCCAAAAAAGTTTGTTATACCACTTCCTAATATTCTAATTCTATCCACTGCATTAGTTTTCGCCACTTCAAATACTCCCACATAATTATGCCCAAATATTTTTAGCTATTAAAGCAGAATGATTACTTCTGCATACCGTTCACAACCAAGCTGCACTGGTTGAAAGACAGATGCAATAAATTCTTTGGTTTCTTCACTATCATCTGACCACAGCATAACAACACAAAGCAACATAGACAAGAGACAACAATGTACCAGGATTGGCTATTTACAAGACTGAAAAGTCTGCATGACTCTCAGGGCTGGGCCAGATAACTGACGAAGCCCACACAAGTGAGTTACAAGACAGTGATTTCCCGAACTGCCATTGCTTGCAGCCATTACATTCTCAGCACGTGCAGTTAGCAAAAACATGCTGATCTCTACATCCCACAACGGCCTCCGTTAGTCAGGCATTATTTGATCACACAATAGTTAGGTCAACGTCAAATGGTAATCTCATATGATGGGAGGAGAAGGAAACTAGCCTACGATCCCAGTATACATATAATTGATGCAAGTGTGCATTGTCCTCCATGACAGCAGCACCAGCAGCAGCAACAAGCATGCAGGTAACAGGCTGTACTTCCGACAGTTGCATGGGCAGGCAATGAGTGGATGTGAATGTTAGATGCCAAGAGAAGGGATGCCCAAGTCATCCAGTCAACAACTTTCAGGCTGGTCATGGGAATAAAGACGACCACCAAAGTGTAAGAACACAATGAGTCAGTTAGGCAGCAGCACTATTCCTTTTTTACTTCACCTGCAGCAGCGGTGGCGAAGTATTGTAATGAGCACATCTATGTGCGTGTGTCTGTCTGTCTGTCCATGAGCATAACTCCCATACCACACCGCGATTTTTACCAAATTTACCAAATTTTTCGTGCATGTTGCTTATCGCCATGGCTCGGTCCTCCTCCGGCGGGGTGACGCAATCCCAAGGGGAAGAGGCAATTTTGGGGGTTTTCTTCCCCATTGAAAATGCATTGTACAGGCCATACAGCAGTATAAATTTCAATACAAAGGACCGATATGGCTTAATTGCGACTAACTATTTCGAAATTACTCGCAAAGTAAACTACAAGAGGAACGGAGAAATTGACAATTAATGAAAAGAATTGCGGAAACGTATGACACCAGTTTACAAATTCTTCGAAGTTGAGAAATTCATTTCTCAAGATTGAGACACTTTTGAGTCTCACAATATTCATTCACATGCCTACTGCTGAGCAACAAGTACGGGCAGCATAGGAGCCTATGGCAGCCTGCCTGCTGCCACACTGGTGACATCACAGTAGACTAAATAAATGGCCGTGTTGTCAATGTGTTCTGCACTTTGTTGAGGCAAGTTTCTGTCGTTCTAGAGTTACAGTTAGGGTAAGTAAGGTGTAGTAAGGTTAAAGAAGTGACTATTGTTAGGATAAGAGCTGGAGTTAGGATGGCCGTACTGAAAGACAGACATAGATAAGATGCCTGTGCCGCAATTGACAGGAAAAACAGGGTATGGGATGCCCATACTACACTGTCTAAAAAAAACACCCCGAATTTTTAGCTGTAACTTGAGCAAACATTTTCCGATTTGAATAATTTTTGACACAACTATTACTTAGAGATTAGGCAATCAAAACTTCAAAAGATGGTTTATTAAGTGAGGTAGGAAAATAAACCAGGTGTGCTGTCCTGCTGCAAGACTAAATTGTCACCAACAACACATGTGATAGCAGATAGCATTTGCTGCAATTGAAGAACATACCGGTAATACTTGCCATATGATAAGATACGATATATTTCCGTGCGCTCAAAAGCTGACGATATGGCCGGCTTAGTCTAGCGCACAGCACAGAAACAAAAAATAAGGAAAACTAAAAACAAAAAAACGATTAGCTCAGAAGAAACGGTGTGGGCACAAGTCCGTGAAGGCACTGACCTATACCCTACGTTCAACAAAGAAAAGCCCAGCAATGCCCATTTTTCAGAACTGTGACCAACACCATGACAGACTTAATAAAAGTTGAGCGTGTGAGCGCTAGTATGTAGATTATTGGGCACACGCTATATAAACATACTGTATCGGTTAGGGTTATAAAGTTCAGTAGGGTTAGTATGGTTAGGATTAGGGTTGGTTTAGTGTAAGGGCTAGGGTCAGGTTTTAGGGTTATGGTTCAGTTACTGTTTAATTAAAAGTGTGCCCACTAATCTACATGTGTCCCGCGTGTGCGTGTATTTTTATTTATGCGCTTTGTTGGGAACTCACCTACAGGTGAGACCCATCTATGGATTTTCACGCATGATGGCTCAAACGACGCGGACTCACGCAAGGATGTGCATTTTTAGGATTTCTTTTACATTGCTCCCCATTTAGGAGGTCAAAAAATCCAAAAAAAAAACAATTTTGGGGCATTAATAGGCGAAATTTGGCATGGTGATGCAGTTAGACCCTCTTAACCATTCTGACCGTTACAAAATTTCGAAAATCCAAGATGGCGGCGGCGGCCATCTTAAAAATCGAAAACTAACATATCTCCGCCATGGTTTGAGCAATTTTGACAAAATTTGGCACAGTGGCGCAGTTCGTCTGAACTGTAATCTGTCTGAACATCCAGGTGCGTTCATTGCAAGCAACGTCGGTGCCTCGAGTATGCCGTGCCAAGACGTGCGTGGTTACTACTTTGTCGCCCAGTAAAGCAATTTGTGCCAGTAAACAAGTTTGTACCGGGTATCGTAGAACAGGTGCACATTATACAGCTAAAATAAAGTTTTCCCAAAATTTTCCCATCGAAGTTGGGGCTGCGTATTACACAGTGTGCGTATGATTGGGGTGGGGTTTGTCACCGTAGGCTAGGATTTAATAGTCTACCTGCATGCAAAATTTTACGGCTCTAGAACCGTCAAATTTTGCACAATCAAGCTTTGAGCGTCGCTAAATCGTTTGGGTGGGGCAACTAAAAATGCACGACCTGAAAATGACGGACTGGAAAATGACAGACAAGGAGACAGATTTCACTATTCACATGTTGCCGACTGCACCGACGTGGCATCAGCTGCTGCTTGGCTCACGTGGCTGGTCTGCTATGCTGCTGCTGCTGCTCGTCGACGCCGTCGTTGTCGTCGATGACCTCAGCGAGATACCCAGTGCTGTATATCCCTAGGCTGTCATTTATGGTGCGCAAAAACTAAAGTTTAGTGTATGCTCCGGCATCATAGCGTGCGATGCATGCCTTGATGCGGGTGTCATTTTAAAGATTTCTCTTTTTCTTTGGTCTACGTATTCTAATGCCACGTTTCAAGCGCTGCAAAGTCTGCCATTTTGTCGACAATGACATTCTGTAGGTGCGTTAAGAAGTTGAACAAGTTCTGGTGGCTAACTTGAATGCTCCGACGCAAGTCAGAATGGTAACTTTCGAAGATGTTGTTCATCCGCGCCCAATTAGCACGAACACAAACGCGATATGGACTGACAGAATGCCGGACAAGCCACTGGCGCTGAACTTACGCCACCAGTTGCTAAAGCTGCATCACGGCTATGTGATCTGTTGGTAGCAATGGTGATGCGGATATCCTGCAGTGTGCCGATGATATCCTGTGCTGGCAGTAATGGCAGGCCCAGCAGACACTGTACCACGTCTGTGACTGTCTTGTCATGTAGATAGACGTTGTTTTCCTACCCGTATGCGACGCAAAAAGTGGTCCACCATTTTCCAGTCCTTCAAAGTAACGTCTCACTACACTGGACTCACCATCCGTTATTAAACTAGTTACACAAAAATCAGCCACTAATACTTAATGGTGTATTCTGCACTGTTAGTGTGCCAGCCATCTGTCATACTGAAATAACTGACAATGGCATGAAAGTATGCTAAAATTCCATTTCAGCCACAATTTTTAAAAATTTTCTGGGGGCACAACCCCAGATCCCACTGGGGAGGAACACAGCCCCTCCACAGATCCCACCCGTTCACGCCCCCGTAATCCATATTTGTGGATCCGCCCTTGTTTTACTGACTGTTCTCGGTCGTTGCCCGCCTCGCCTGCATAGTTCTTGTGTTTGTCTGTTTTGCAAGGTAGTGCAGAAACACTGTTTAGGTGAGGTGGGAAAATAAAGACCTTTTGGCTGCATAATATCTAAATAATATTTTGCCCAAAAAATTACTCAAACTGAAAAATGTTCGTTCAAGTTACAGCAAAAATGTCGGGGTGTTTTTGAGACACAGTGTATGTACTTGTACTTGCTTGTACTTGTAGGCTGACGGACTAAGAGGCAGTCGCCTTAAATGCCCGTATCTGGTTCCAGTAGTTTCCAATGACGGTCCAGTCTGTTCTTGAACGAGTTGACGGATGGGGCGTCAACAACATGCTGTGGCAACTGGTTCCAATGCTCGATGACCCGGTGGCTGAAAAAGTGCTTCCTGACATTTGGTTTATATAGTTTCATACTGTGTCCACGCAGGTTGTGTCCAGAGTCACAGAGCTTGAAAAACTGGTTTGGGTCAATATGTTCCTTGTGAGTAAGAATCTTGTAAGTTTCAATTAGGTCTCCACGTAGTCTTCTTGTCTCAAGAGTAGTTAGGCCTAAAAAGGCAAGTCTCTCCTGATAAGTATATTTTCGTAATCCATGGACTAGTTTAGTGGCTCGACGTTGAATCTGTTCCAAAC
>Ga0209780_1000771_pt1 | contig 18850 bp, 11 predicted proteins | sample WorMetexBAHAMAS2_FD_187384 | JGI IMG/M metagenome (GOLD analysis project Ga0209780, IMG submission 187384) | Marine gutless worms symbiont microbial communities from Max Planck institute for Marine Microbiology, Germany - Inanidrilus exumae... | ecosystem: Host-associated > Annelida > Digestive...
TGTCTGCATCATTCACTCAGTACACTGCTGTCACAATCACACAAGTTTAGTAGTAGGTGTCCAACTTTAACCCGGAGTCGGAGTCCCACAAAAAATGAGGACTCCGCATCCCTGGTGTCGAATAAAGATACATAATTTGCATCATCATTCAGTACCGGGGCGTGACTGTAGTGATCGTAGCTGCTGCGGCGGCCGGATGACGTTGCGGGTGATGATGTCATGATCCATCTCCACTGACCCTCCACTCGACATTCCGTCGTCATCGTCAGCATCAGCAGCCGCGTCATCATCATCTGTCGTCTGTGATGGACAGTTGGACTCGTCGGCGTCTGCGACACTGTTCCACGTCGCTACGAGTACAACGGCACCCGTGCAGTAACTTAGCATCTTCAGCTGGAACTGCAACAACTGTACAAAGTAATCTGGCAAAAGGCCGCATCGCCTACTTGTCATCCCTCGCAGCTACGAATAGATTAGTCCGATCTTGACCTACGAGTCAGCCCCAAGCTGCATATCGATGGGTTCAGCCATTTTTGCACAGTACATCTGTGTGTGACCAACAGACAGACAGACAGACAGACACATAGACCACGTATCTTGTGCACCGCGTGCAGGCGATGCAGCCTAACAACGGTTACGTTTTCTACTTTGATAGCTAAAGGTACGTTCGCACTGCCGTGACTGAACTGAGCTAGCGATTAGTGGGACTGTTCACACTGCTAAACTGATCTGAACTGACCGCTGCAGTCCAGTTCAAGTTCAGTTGCAGTGAAATGAACCGGCTTTATAGAGTGAGTTGACACACGAGCGTTTCTGTGCCATGATAAACCGAGCTGTTCAGACATAATGAACATCAGGTACTTCATCAGTTAACATACGCCTATTGCACTCGGTTTATTACAGACAACGTTAAAGCAACAGTCTGCTTATAGTTTATAGTGTCAAAGCAATCAAAATGGGCGATCCTACTTTTAGCCTAAATCCGTGGCATGACATTGAAATATCCTCACTTATCATCAATGACGTAATCGAGTCCACGTCGTAGTCCGAGTCCCAGTAAAAATACGGACTTGAGTCCATTTTGAGCCCGCTGTCAGGCTCACGTACACTAGGCAGAAACTACAGTCTATTGGTCTGATATTATTAGTCTCTGTGAATCTGAGACAGAATTCTACCTGCTCCGGTGTCTTCAGTGTCGCTGCCGTCATAGTAGGCGGCGATGACAGAACTCCAGTGACCGGCTGGGTAAGGCCTCAATGCCGAGTAACCATCGACTCCACTGCTGACGCCACAGGCATCACCTGCATTGCTTACCCTACCATAGCACAATACATATTCTACTGCAAGATGGCAGTACACTGGTCAGTATAATTACTGGCCTGCCTAATGGGCCAGTATTGTTTTGCTCGCCGACGTCTGTCGTCGTCGTCTGTAACGCTGCCGGCGGGTGGGCGGGCCGGCCGCCGGGCACGTCGGCGGTTGGCCGCCACCAGGCCGGCGGCGTGGGCGGTCGGGCGACCAACACTGCACGGAGGGCCAGTATGGTTGCATCCCGTTAGGGCGACACCTTGTTCAATTTGCAGCAGTAAATAATTACACTAAAATGGTAGTAATAATAATAATAATAGCAATAATACTACTACTAATAATAATAGTAGCCACGCTTATGTTTATGGTGTGATCATCACGGCACAGCCATCATCAGAGTGAGTACATGCGGTTCATACTCAGTGCCAGGTGGCTGCCGACCCACATACAAAGTCAACCGACTGGGACTGTGAGTCCGCCTGTAGGCCTCTATCATCCACACACGCCATCGCCATTTATTATTATTACTCAGCCCTAAAGCTGATACTCGCTTTCACCCACCCACAGATGGGAGATGGCTGAGTCGACCTAGGCACTGCAGTAAGGGTGTGTATATCACAGTGGCTGTTGTGATAAACACAACTTCCCGCTGTGAGATTTGAAACTGATCTCGCACACTAGTCATGCATGTACCACTAGACCACTGCTATATGCACTTAAATAGCAAAAGTGTCCTCAACAGCACATCTTTCGTTAAGTGTTGCAACAGAAAAAAAAACTACCCGTATGAAATGAGCACCTTGAGTATGAGTACCTGTGCAACTGAGGCAGGTCGTCACATGGCGGCGGCGGAGGTAGAAACAGTACAGGTCGATGAGGCAGTGAATCGTGTTTTCTACCTGCTGCACACGACAGGTAATCAACCAACAAATCCGTTGCACTGTTGACGGTTCCACTAATAACCTACGATAGCATTTTCACAATACTTACCATTCAAAAGAATTAATTACGTCTCTTTCCAAAATATGTGCTCGTAACCTCACACATGCGGAAAATTAAATGATACATGTCATTTATGGTTAGTCAGTCAGTTGCCCATCAACGAGTCGCTGCATGTATTTGTATGTATGTAACTTTGTATACCATTTCACAAGTGTGAACTGCAAAACCCGACAACTTTTCGTTCTTGCACTGTGTGGACCTCAGTATTAACCTCGGCTACCAATGCAAGTCGAAACAGAACTTACTGGTGACATTGTGATTTCTTACTTTACAGCAGGTCATTTCAAATCTCCAAGCTGGTCAAATGGCACAGTTAATTCAGAAGATTGATTACAGTCACTCCACGTCACACATTCAGAGTAATCCAGGTTTGGCTGGGTCCTCCGATGAAGAACGGTATTTTCAGGCCGTATGACCTTCTTTTCACTGAAGCAATAATGTGAAAGCACTAAAGGTAACTCATACCACCGACCAATGAAAATCATCAAGATTAAGATTACGACAGGACATTTTTATAGCACCTTTTCCTGAATAAACTCACCTCTAAAGCGCTACGGATTGGCACATGAGGATCACACGAGGATCACACAGTTTTACCTGCCACCCACTCGTTTATCCATCCTGCCTTTGATACGAAGCTGCAGTGCATCACCGCACTTTGGCCGGTACTTATTTCCCGTACCACAGGGTAGGAGGCTGAGTTGGCCTGGGTGGCTGGTTACATACCGAGATGGGAAGTCCGCCAGAAGACGGTCACCCATCCAAGTACCAACCAACCGATAGTACGTCGGCCCGGGATTAAACTCATGACCATTGAGCCGCAAGTCTTATGTCATAACCACTAGACTACCAAGCCGCCGAACATCAGGCCACATCTTTCTTCATCCACCCATTGATTGCGGAGGTAAAGAACGGATCGCCCTTTATGCCGGATGTCTGACACCAGTACTCTGAACTACAACCAAACTATCATGTTGTGCGTTCAGCTTACCATCACCGGAAGTGAGTGGTTGGGCACGTGATGCGGCGGTGTCTGCTGGGAAGGGTCGCGTGTCGTTGGGTGGTCTGATCATATACGACTGCGGTATTGGTCGCACAACGGGCACCTGTTCATCGCCGTCGTCAAACACTTCCAGGTCGTCGTCGTCGACGCCGTCTTGGTGGTCGTCCACACTCGGACATCTCACTGTGCAGCAGAACAGCATCTTATATCACAATCATCTAACGGCGTTCACCATATCTCAGCAACTATTCGTCCATCACGCTAGCACAACACATCGATGAAAAGCTCCCAGCGGCAGCAATACTGGGGTGTAGTTCGTTACGAGATAGAGATCTGTATTTACAAGAAATAATTTAAAATAAAACAACCACACTAAGTGTAGCAGCTTAACAGCCAATGAATCAATGCTCTGTGCCAAGCGACTGTGGCTCCAACCGTGGAGTGCTTGGCTACAGGCTAGCTTAGCCGTCGGTGTCGCAAGACACTGGCAGTCGGCCTCCTAACAATACACTACATAAGGTCCGCACGCTTACAGAGTGTGAGGAAGGAAAACGAAAAAGGAAGGAGGAAAAGGGGAGAGCGTCCAGCGCGATAAGCCCCTAGAACGGTCTACAGGTGAAGTCCCAAGTCATTGTAAGCATTACTGATACACGATACGAGGACATTTTGCGGGCTATGTCATTTCATTATTTACTTACTTACTTACTTACTTACTTACTTACTTACTTACTTACTTACCTACTTACTTACTATATTACAAATCAGCTTCAGCGACTGTTACCTCATAGCAGTGACTTCTATATGCCCCCATGGGGGTGGGAGATCTTTTCCCACCTTGATCTTTGCCGACTGTACCAGCATGAAAAATGCATTTCCGAAGCTCTAACCCACAGAGCCGGAGCAAGGGAAATAAACAAACGATAGGAAAGACAAGAGGTCAACATGATCTATCCAAACTCTTGAGTTTTTCGGGGTCGAGAATAGGACGAAGCGCTAAAGGTGTGATAGGAGAGGAGCGGAGAAAGTGGGGTATGGGAAAGGGATTTCTCCTCCCCAGTTGACTAGGATATGAGGAGCGTCGTAAGCTCCCCCAGCGGAGTCTAGAACAGAGCCCCAGCTTAAGTGAAATTTTGGCATTTAAACTAACTTTTCTGCAAGTTCACAAGTTCACACGTTCACTCATGTTTTAGTACACTTGGTGGCGAAGGTCTGTGGGACGTAGCCCCTACCTTTTTGACTGTGGGGGTGGTCGTCCCATCGTTCCCATGTAGTCGGCACTTGCGTTCTTAACGGTTTGTACAAAATGTGGTTACAAGCAGTCTACAGCAACAGCAAATGGCGTACGTGAGTAGTAGTAGTGTCCATCGGCAGTGCAGGTGCGTCCATCGTTGCCATTGAAACTCGCCGTTGATTCGCCCTCTGTGCCACGTGTCTCGTTACTATAGCAACCAGGCGACGTCTGAAATTGGACTTGGTTAGCGGTGTGCTGAGCTGCCGATTTTGTGGGCATACTCGTACGTTCACAAAATCTACAGCATTTCAGTGAAATAATTTCGATATTTGTAGCATCACCAAACTGTCAAACACTACTCGCTTTTCTAGCACGCAGATCTGCTGCATCAGCTGGTTAGCCTTACACATTCAGTTTTCCACACGAAAAATTATACCGGTATGTATAAGACAAATGGCGTTTTTATAAACGATTATGTGATTTAATTTAAACAAAAAATTAATAACGACTGCTACTGAATCAAAACTGAATCTGCAAGAAAATTATAATAAAACTTGCAGTTGTATACCTTGGATTTTGCTCGAACTTCAAAATTGAACCTAAAATAGCAAACAAATGGGCAATATCATGCAACAGTGCACGTCTCCACCACAAAAAATCGAGGTAGTTATTACGTACAAAACGGTAACACACTGATATTTCAAGTAATAATAACAGTAATAACAAAATATTCAAATAAAACTTCAAGAAACTAAGCTGTGAACAGTGAACTGGCATTTTTCGCTGCCAAGTAAGAAGAAATGGTATTTTTGCAAGTAGCGTGGCTGTGAAATCAGAGTCCAACTATTCGGCATCTTTTAGTAATCTGTTGGTTTGTGCTGCGTCTTCGGCAAAGTAGAGTAAGTTTGACGTTCCTTTTCCAATGAGAAGACCAACAAGATGCAGTCGTAGACGGCAGACTTCGCCCCGATGCCGCCACCTGGCGAACTCGCCCAAACATGACGTCGTGCTTAATTTTCACCCACCGGCTCCATTATGTGAAAACATGGCGTCATCCACAAAACTGGAAGTACATAACGTCTTCAGCAAAGCAGAGTAACATTAGTAACAAAGTAGAGTAATCATTGCCGTCAGACGAGGACGGAACCACGGCCACAGGTAGGCCTAACACGTAAAGAAAATTTGGTGAAATTTTGACGAGTGGTTTAAGACATATGTGAGTGGAGAGACAGAGACAAACAGACATACAGGTCACAACACTTCGTCCTCATACTGGTGGCAAAGTAAACAACACTGCATATGACGCTGGTGGATGTCAGTTTCCTACAGGGCGTACTGCAGTTTGGTGGGTAACATGATATGAAGGTCATCCGGCCCTTACGAAACCTGTGCAAGCAATCTCTAAAGGTTCTCTTCCAGAAAAAGTGGATAAAAAAAAGACAGGGATCGGCAAACTCTCTTTCACCTGGAAAATGGCGGTTACAGCGAGGTGGTGATGCTGTCAGTTTGTGTCTGTTTGTCCGGACAGTCCGTAAGTTTTTTAACAAAACGACTTTTGACCTGGATATCTGGCATGCCGGTTTATCTTGATCTTATACAGGTCACGTTTCGACGGTCAACGTCACGGGTCAAAGTTCACGGTCACGGGAGGAAACAAGTGCTCAGCAAGTGCTGGGTCGGACGACCGTGGCGACGGCCAGAGGAGAGTGAGCGAGAGTGGAGACTGACCGTCGATGACCGGTTGCTTGGAGGACTTGCGAGCGCGACTGACGTGGCGCTGGTAGAGGACAGCGACGACGACGCACGACGTGACGCCCAGCAGACCGACCACGACGCCGACGAGGACCACGAGGAACCATGGCTCGTCGACCACGTCAGGTCTGGCCAGGTCCACCACCGCGTCACTGTTCACTGTACCGACCACTGCACACACCAACATCACCAACACGTCGTCAAGCTCCTTCCAACATTGGTCAGCAGAGTTAAGGTTTTACGCCCTCAACTCCTGGAACTAGAAGAAGAGAGCACTCACAAGAGTGCAAAGACCCACGCCGGCAATGCTTGTGTGACTCGTGACTCTGACCTTTTGACACCAAAGTAAACGGGTTTCGAGAACTCATCGTGGAACATTTCTATGTCAAGTCTGGTGATTGGCTGCGTTAACGTTTTACGTCCACGGTGTCCACAATTCCTGGTAATATTAGGAATACTGGAACCTCCTGGAATTCAACTAGTTCTTGTATAAATCTTTTATATGTGCTAATGAAACGACTGCAAGGAAATCCACTCGTTAAATTTTGCTGCATCAAATACGTTACTGGAAAACTGGCTGCCTTAGTTTAACTTGGAAATGGCCCCAAACCAATGATAAGCATTGGAAGCATTGGTTGGAACTGTACATCATGATATCCCACTCGACACAAAAAGGTCATTTCAGAGACGTTCTTCCAAGCCAATCACTTAACAGGTCAAAATCAGACTATCCATAAACGAAAACAACATGGCACAAAATAAACATAAAAACTAACCTAGTACTTACTCCAGAGAAAAATTCTACAAAATCAACCATGCCAGCTGGCCAATGGCAGGAGTTAGTTAGTTGGAATTTAACGTCCCCTTTCAGCACAAATATGGCTATATCTGAGACAAAAGGCCAGGGATGGAGAGCTATCCTTAAACAGTGAAAGAAGGCCAGTGATTTTAACCTCAACCCTGGCTGCCTTTTTGTTCAGCAGCCACCCAAAAAGAGAAAGGGATCAAGAGGCTCAATTAAATTATTATGCTAGCGCCTACAACAGGGGAAGAAAACTACTGCACTGCAAGACTTAACTAAACCAAATACAACAAAACACCACAGTAATTCTTAACTAAGCAATACTGATAACACAAAAAAGTGAAACAAACTAAACCCAGGTTCGATCGCCTCTTACGATCTCCGGCCTGAAAACGGAGTGGTGACTATTCTGGTAGAAAGGGAAGGGATGGACAACAGAAGAAAATAGGTAAAGTGAACGAGAAAAGGAAAAAAGGAAAAAGTCCAATGGCAAGAATCGACATGGAATTAGACAGAGGGGACTCCAGGTGTACGACAGTTAAACGTTTGTGTGGTATGTGTTGTGACGATAGATTTGACTGAGAGAGGCTCCTACCGGCAACGACCGGGTCACTGCGGACGCTGTCGCCGGCACGGTTGAATGCCGCCACCTGAACACTGAACCGAGCGTGTTTCTTCAAGTGGTAGACGACGACAGATTCCACCGTCGAGTTGACCTCGATCTCTTGACTCAGTCGAGACGTGTTGTCGTAAATGTAGACCTACAACAGCAGCAGTAGTCGACGAATTTCAGAAAGAGCCTAAGAGGGAGGGGTGGCGAAACTCCCTTCCGCAACCTAGAGCAAGGAGTCATCATTCACTCAATTATGTCCCCAGAACGTCACTTCCGTACGTGAATTTGTCCATTTATTCTCAGTTACCTGGAAAAGCCCTCACTTGAGGTAGAAACGGACCACTTTTAATCCCATTCGCCAGAGGCCGCCAGCGATAGCACGTTAAAAATAACCCTAACGGTAGCCCTCATCAACAATCTTCAGCTATGAACTTGACGATGACTTGGTCAAGATGAGCCAACGTGCCGAATATCTAAGTCAAAGATCATTATGTTCTAACTTATCGTATATGAACACACACACACAGCACACTGATCACACTACCTGGACCACCACATTGCACGTTGCCAGAAATTCACAACTGTCAACATCGACAACCTTTAATCATCTAGCTGGCTACACAGACGCCCAAAACAAAGCACCTTTGTAGAACAGTATAACTGATTGGTGGGTAGGCTATTACATTTTCATAGCAAGAAACGTTGGCGTGGGATTCCAGCATGCACAGACGACTCTAGCTCTATACTGTACATAGTGTAGTTTCAATTAACGATAGTAGTTTTAACTTCTAAATAAATTATCAACTCTATTCCAAATTCTTTAGCAGCTGATATAATTATAAAGAACGGTGAATACCCGATATCCGCCGATAGGACCATTGCGTGCGTGATGCGCAGGCGGTTTCCATGACAACTTGAGAGTGCTGTTATCAACCATGACAGCTTGTACTGCGCTCGGAGCAGCCGACGGCACTGACGTCAACATCAACCAAAAAGTAACGTAATTAACGTCTGAAATAGATCTTCATCAGTGACGCTAATACTGGCATTGATATATAAGGGCAGTGCCAGGGGCGTGGGCCCCAAAGTTCCCAATCTCGCCAAGAAAAAGTTGTTTTAAAATTTACGATAAAACGGGATAAGCAAAAATACTTTTGTATGTTCTTTAACTAAAAATAACTGTTTTACGCTTGATTTAATACTTATAATGTATCTACTTTTAAACTCAGTTATAGCACATCCTAGATCCCTTATGCATTATTTGATTGGAAATGCCCCTAATACACAAACGTCTTAGATATGCCACTGGACCAAAAAACAATAAGGTCAACGCCAAGACCACAAGATAAGGAATATGGTAATGACATCCAAATAAGCTATCTTTGCCTAAGGAAGTCCTGCAGCAAAGATACAGTGCACAAGTTTTGATTCTTCATCACAAAAGTCCATAATACATACAGAAAATGGCTGCTAGTGCTACTCATGGTAAATTTACAAAGTGGAAGACAATGTCTTGGTATCTTAATAGCAAGGCAAATACTGATATAATGCATGAAAAAGTTACTAACAATGCAAAATTAAAAGTGACAATAATTCTGTTGCAAATGCTTCAAGCACAGAGAAGATAAAAGTTAAGTACCATCTTCTTTGGTTCGCTCGCGAACAACGTTACTTGAAGCCCCGTCAACACTGCGATGAAATGGTTGCACGTATATATCATACCACGTGTACGCCCGTAGACCTGCAATAATACATGCATACACTTCTAGCTACGCGCTTTACCTGATAACTCATAACGTCATAAGTTTATTAACTATGCATTAGGCAAACAAGATGCAGTCAAAGACGGCAGACTTCGCCCCCTGCTGCCATCTGGCGAACTGAATGAAACATATGCATCATCTATTCCCTGCATTATATGTAGGGCTGTCACTAACAAGTAATTTTCTACTCGAGTATTCCTCTGAGTACCTTATCAAGTACTCGAGTACTCGTTAATACCGGAAGTACTTTAATTCATGCTGTCAATGACGACGAAGGGGGTAGTGGACTGGTTAGTCGACGTATCTGGGGCCCCGAAGGGTCAAGGCCTTGATCAAACGTGATTTTTAACCTCATAATTACAATAGCTTTTCTTTAGTCCTCCTAAACTGTGAGGCCCAAACTTTACATAAATTCCAACAGTTCGTCAAACGACTGCCAAAACTGCAACCGGAAATGAAATTTCCAACCGGAAATAGAAATAAACGAGTACTCTTACCATGGAAAAGTAATAATAACAGAGTGTATAATAAATTTATTTAAGATTAGGACAGATAAATATACAAATATTATAATGATTTGCGCAAATATTTTGGCTAATATAAAATTTTCGCTCACACAAGCACAGCCTAAAGGACAAATATGATACGATACGATACGGTAGATTAACGTTCGCTCAAAAAAGCTGACGAAGTGGCCAGCTAAATCTAGCGCACGGCCCAGAAACGAAAAATAAGGAAAAATAAAAAAACAAAAACTGCGTAGCTCAGAAGAAACGGTCCAGGCAAATGTCCATGAAGTCAGCCGGGAGACAAAAGTGAAACTACGAAGGGGGGGGGGTAGAATTTGTGAAGAGGTAGGTTTTCAGCCGGGAGTGCAGTTCATGCACTTCAGTGAACGTAAATTAGGAGGTTACGAACGGACAGACAGACAAACGTACAGACATACAGACACGCCGATTGCAATACTTCACACCCCTGCTGGGGGCGAAGTAAATATCTACGTCAACGTTCATTTAGTTCAAAAGTTACTGTCCGGACACTCAGACAAACTGGACCAACTGCTATACCCGAACCACTAAAGTGGGCAATAAGAAACAACAGAAGAGAAAGCGTGAAGAATCGACGACAGGTAACAGCTTAGTTTACCTGTGAGCAGGAACTGCGTGACGTCACCCGGTCTGACGGTCTTCAACAGGTAGTCGACTAGACCGCCATCGCGGCTCTTCAACGGTCGATACCTGACGCGGAAACCGTCGACGACGCTTCGCTGCGGCCGCAGCAGCTGCCACGACAGACCGATCGACGTCGAACTAACCGCTTCAGCGGATAATGAGCTGACCATGACGCCGGCCAGACTGACCGTCGGTACCGCCAGCCGTGCAGGTACTGCTGTCGTCGACGCACTCGAACGCAACACCTCTTTACCTGACCCATCACAGAATTCACCACTCATCGCCAGACAACCCAACAGGAAAGGCAGGCACGTACCTAGAACCCCGCAGGGTTAACGGGCTCAAAAAAGGTAAAGGCGTAGATCTGTATAACACTTAACTATAAAACTCATATCTAAAGTGCTCGTGGTTGCACGTGTTAAAGGGGTCACATTTTTTACCTGCCATCCACACGTTTATCCACGAATACAATGAGCCATCCTTCCTTTACTCCCAGTCGCAGAGCATCACCGCACTCTGGCCGGGACGCATTTCCGTCCCACACAGGGTAGGAGAGTAGAGACTGAGTTGGCCTGAGTGGCTGGTGACATACCGAGGCGGTATGCTCGTCCAAAGACGGTCACTCATCCCTGTACCATAGGCGTAATTTGAGGGGCGAACGTAACGCCTTGGCAGATCTGTACAGCGCTATGTACATGATACTCATCTCTGATGCTGAAGCATGGCGGCCGGGATTGAACTCACGACCACTAAGTCACATGTCCCACGCCCTACCAGTAGACGGTCAAGCCAAGCCAGCTGATGTTGTTCTCGTTGTTGTTGTTGTAATATTATCACAACATATCACACAAGCCCGAGCTGCAGCAGCAGCAGCATACCTGCGGTGGTGATGATCTTTGACGGGTGACTGGGCCCACTCAGTCCGTGTGAATTGCGAGCTCGAACGACGAACACGTACGGCGTGTTGGGACGAAGACCTCGAACGACACCAGTCGGCTCAGACGACACTTGGGCTGCCCGAGTCCAGCTCTACACAGTTCCACAAAACTACTCATTAAGCTGGCCATCTCGTCAGCTTTTGAGCGCACGTAAAAACTGTATGGTATCGTATCAACTAGCACGGTTTCCAGTGCGGTGCGGTGCTTGTACTGCGCTCGGAGCAGCCGACGGCACTGACGTCAACATCAACCAAAATATTAATTCTACTGGCGAAAGCATTCTGCATCAGCACATCCACAGTCTCAGGGAATTATCTACACCCACTCGGGGCTAACACCCCTAGTGTTTCGTGTAAACTCCTCCCTCAACCAATTTTAGTTAATAACACCCCGTGGGGGTCAAGAGTCTAATTTCTGGGAGGATATAGGTCTAGTAAAACTGACGACATCCCGAGACAGCCGCAAATCAGTAACGTCATACAATTTCAAGCAGTCATTTAGGCCTATCAATATATTACTTTGGAATGGTGATTGTCGCGCAGACTGTACTGCAATTAATGCTAAAACTAAAAGCAGTCAGAAAATTTACTTACTTATACTTGGTTGTTACATATCACTGAAATCCCATTAGGTTCCAAACAGCGTGTAAAACACACTAAAATGCACCATTTTCATGCAGGAAATTCAAACATTTATGGGGAGGGGGCCCAACTGATCGTTCCTTTCGATGTGCTTCACCCTGTCTAACTAACTGCTTCTCTCCGTCAAGCTCATTCCAGTCTCTCAGACTCTGACTCATCTGTTCCTACGCTTGTTACATCCTCTTCCTCAGCCGGTTCGCCATTCTCGCCATCTGTAACTACCTCATTCTTTCACTTTAGGCTTAAAACCTACCTCTTTAACAAATCCTTACCACCGTAGGCTCCTTTTCTCATCACTGTAAAACGGGTTGAACTTGTCAGCACTTATAGAAGTATATAATCCAAACTGTTTCATGTAGCATACCGTAGTTGTCTCCACCCGCGACTTATGGCACTGCATTCGTCCGCCGCGTGCGCTGCGCAGGCACATTCGCATGCGGCGGCAGGTGAACAGTGCACAATGCACTCAAGCGGAAGTACGTTACAATGGGCCAGCGCATGTCCACTCATTGGGGGATCTAGATCCCCAACTAACACGTTTCCTTGAGCTCACAAACGTATTCCCCCCAAACGGCATCTCGATCGGTTCAGCCATGTTTACACAGCTCACCCGTGTATCTAACATAGAGACACATATACACGCAGACCACGCTACGTTTGACATCTATAGCACTAAGCCACATCTATGCACTACGTGCAGGCGATGCGGCCTAAAATCTGTTATGATTGGCTGACTGTAGTAAAAGGGGCACCTGTCCGATCACGTGACTGAAGTACTCGACGACGTATCCGAGCAGCGGCGACGTGCCGACGTTGCTCGGCGCTCTCCACGCCAGTCTCACCGTCGTGTTGGTCACGTCGCCGGCGGACGGACGGCCGGGCGCCGACGGGAACGTGTCGGGTCGCGGCGACCGGTGGAAGACGACGGCGCCGCTCGACGGCGCGTCCACGCTGAGACGGGCGGCACGGGACCGCGTGAGACCCGTCTCACTGGCCGCCCGGCACTCGTAGTTGGCCGTGTCGGACCGGCGCAGGTCTGCATACGCGACATCAGTATACACAGAGCAACGTATGTAAAGGTTCGTTCACATCGGGTACGTTGCGTTGCGTTGCGGCGTCTTGCGAAAACGACGCAACATGCCGCACGATGCCGCACAGCAACGCACCGCATCCGGTGTGAACGAACCTTAACCCGTGGGTAGATTAGTACAGCGCTTTGAACACGATACTCATCTCTCAGGCGCTCAGGTATGGCATGTTTTAACGAGAAATCACGGTTTTACCTGCCACATACACATTTAATCTACAAATTGAGTAAGTCACACATGCCTTTACTTCCCAGCCGCAGAGCATCACCGCAACCTGGCCAGTACTCACTTTCCATCTATCCCGCCGAGAGTAGAAGGCTGAGTTGGCCTAGCTGGTGAACAAAAATAAGGACGAGAAAAGGCTCTAAAATTCTCCAAGTGTCGGTACGGTTCCCGGGGTGCACGGAAGTGAAAATCCACAAAGGGTCCAGCGACAGCGAAGTTTAAGGGGCCCTAAAAACTGATGGGGCCCGGAAATTTAGGCGAGTTCCGATCAGTCAGTGAGAACTATGTATTTAGGGAGGCATGACGACACGCCATCTTTGTATAAAATTCTGAAAAATAAATAATAATTGCGAAATCAATTCAATTCCCATTCAAAAGCCACGTTCAATGGATCGACATGAGTAAACGATAAATTCCGAATTTCAGAAGGCGTGGCAAGGGGGTGGATTCCTCTGTTGGTCTTGTGAACGCGGCCTAATACTGGACTTATTTAGAAAACTTCCGAACTTAGCGTCAGTCAGTTATTCTAAAACTGCTTAATGTCTCAATACTGTACTGTTGCATGGTCTAGAGTGTTGCATTGTCTGCACTGTAAGTTTAATCGTTAGATTATGAAACTGTTCAGTACAGAACTGGTATTAATGACGCTGTCAAAGACTGTCGAAGTTACTTTGGAACTAAAATAACAAGTTGTCTAATTAAGAAAAACGTGACAAATTTATACATAACTGTATAACTGTGCACTGAGCAGCAACCATCTGGTACATACTGCACTGCTGTCACATCTAAACTTGTGTAATGTACAAAATGCTGTTTAGTGAAGTGTGGGCGAAGGCACTGTTTCCAGGCTGTTCCGTTGTCTCGTTCGTTCGTCCGAACAGATATTGTTACCACGATATCTCATGAACGGCTTGAGCAATTTTGATACAACTGGCAGGAAATATTTAAGAGCCACTACTGATGACCTGCTTAGATTTTGGAGGTCAAAGGTCAAGGTCACAGCAGCCGATGAGGTGGCGAATGCATCCACGTCGACGCCGGGGGTCGAAGTCCATCTTCTAGTTCGACTTGTATTTACTGTCGATGGTGAATAAAGACGATCATTAAAAACATGATTCAATCAAAATCCGTGTTACCGGAAATCTGGAGCGTGCCGGAGTTGAGAAGTACGAATCTCGGATCGCGTCCGACAGAGGGCAGCACGTGGTCGTTTTTGAACCAGTAGACTTCCGGTGTCGGCTGGCCGTCGACGACGCACAGCAGCGACGCCACGCCACCTAGCGGCAGCGTCTGATTCTGAGGACCACTGATGATGACCGGCGGCAGCCGCGTGTCCATCTCTACACAGATTCATTCCGAGATGCACAGACGTAAAAACGTTGAAATAAGAATTTATAAAACGTTTAAAAACGTAAAAGTGACAAGAATTATTTGAATTATTTGCATATTTTCAACTCACATGTTCCACGTCTATAACATGCCTAAATACGATAAAACTCGGGCTACGAAACGTAATTTTGTAGTTGTTATTCGCCTGGAAGTGAAATATTAATAGGCCAATATGGCTACTCAGGTTTATCAACTTATGCAAAATAATGGGCCTAATATTATTTCGCTGCTGTTTTTTGTACAAAAGTGCTCCTAACTGAATTGTAAACATCTGCAATTACATATGTTATTTTGACGTAATTAAACAAAAAAGCTAGCAAAATTTAAAAAAATAAAAACGTCAAAAACGTGACATAAATAAAAAGTTAAGAAAATAGAGTTTGAATTCGAGTTTGAGGTAAACGACACACGTATAAAGGGCCAAAATAGTCTTTAGGAGCTAGAGGCATCACAGACTTGGAGGCTCCTCCCAAAGTAACCACACAATCTTGGGTGCTATCCGTGCTATTAAATAATAAATGTAGTTACTTAGCAGACGACGACACGCCATAAGTCACTACGCAAGTAAGTAAATAGATTTATATAGCGCAATTATCGTCAAGAACGCTAATGCGCTAGATGCATTAATATCAAGCGAACAAGTACAGTGTACGTTTTAAGTAAACGTCTGAAATACTCTACACTGATCGTCGGGTCCCGGGTAAAATCGGGGACAGAGTTCCAAACCATTGGGCGGGCTGGCAACAAAAAAGCCCGACGGCTGTGTGTTGAGCTCACAGACGTGGTAATATAGCATCTATGTTTATTATTCTATGGTTCAGCCGGAAACGCGGTACTGCAAGTAGGTGACGGTTAGCAGAATACAGATGCCGCTGAGTGTCAGCACAGTAGACCGGTATGCAGCGGCAGTCCAACAGGTGCGCGGCCCGGCCGTGTCCGATTAAACGCTGAGCAACTGGTCAACGTTGACGACTGGTTGGTTGATTAAGGTTTAACGGCGCTTTCAACACAATCTATAGGTCACATCGCGCCTTCAGAGCAATAAAACGACTGACCCCGTTTGGCTGCCGCGGGACCCTGTGACCCAGCTAGCACGTACCTCCTATCTTGGCCATTTACACGTGATTCAGGTTGCAGCCGGATTTTTTTTACCGGATTCGTTCCTTGTCGCCGAAGCAACAGTAGCCCCCCGTTTAGAGATAATCGTTCCACTTACTTCGTCCTAGACCCAACAACAGCTTTCGGAACCTCCGAGGGAACAGACGTCGTCCCTTGCACGTACGATACGAGACGATATATTTACGTGCACTCAAAAGCTACCGAAGAGCTAGCTTAATCTATTTTGCCCAGGGTTACAAAAAAATTGGAACAGTGACTAAGGGATTCGATGCCAGGTTGGCTAACCGACCATTTTAGTTTTTGACTTTTGGGCACTCTGCGCTCGACCCTGAGCGGCAGAGTGCCCGGAAGTCAAAAACTAAAAACTGGTCGCTTAGCCAGCCTGGCGTCGAATTGCTGAATTGTGTAGCTATTTTGGGAACAGTGAGCTAAAGTGGGTTAATCTGGCGCACGGAACCAAGAACGGAATGATAAGGGAAAACTATAAAACAAAACAGGGTTGGACAGAAGAAATGGCCCGGGTAACAGTCAGGGGAAGTAGTCCAGATAGAAGAAGTGAAACTACGGTAGGGAAGATATGTGAAACAGGTAAGTTTTAAGCCAAGAGTGAAAAAGTGAAGCAGTTGAGATGAGTAGAGTGGTGAGTCAACAGAGAAAGAACTGACAGGAATAGGTAAGTCGGGGATAGAAAAACTAGTATGAGCTTGACGAGGAGACACGGAGGTGATTCTAGAGACAAGGTGAAGCACAACAAAAGGAGCGATCAGTTATTTTTAGCAAGGATGATGTTGGTGGCCGAGCAAGGGTGACAACAGATGAAGAGCAAGTGCTGCGAGGACTTTGCATTATAGATAAGGTTACGACGTCAGTATCAGGAGCGAACGGCATGCAGCGTTGGAAAGTTCAAACCACCACTAAAGCTAAGGACATCAGCAGTGTGGGCGCGTCGTTTTTAAAAAAGCGAGGCGCGCGATAGGCCGAAGAAAAAAAAATACAATTTCTAGCCGGTGCAAAGAATAGCGATAGTATAGCAAATGTGCGCAATACGCAAGCACCGAAAAAATATACTCATCAATGTGTCGAGCCGTGAATGTGACCGCCCAGGGTGATCGCCCACCCGCAACCTGCGGGATCAGGTACGATACGGCTGCGCTCGCTGTCAGTTCTACACTGTGTCTCAAAAAAACGTCCCACCTTTAAACTGTCTCTAACTTTGTCAAATCTTAATCGATTTTCAAATTTTTGCACTGCTCAGACGCTGTCTATTGGAGGGGAGGGGCGTAACAACAATGAACTATGCGTTTTTTAAGAATTAAAATTTCCGTAATAAAATACGACACCGTAATCACCGATGCACTGAAGATGAATCGCGGAAAACGAGTGAAAATCAACAGAAAATATAGTTTTTAGTAACAGGCAAGTGCTAACTACATAGTTAATTAATTTAGTTAAAATACTGTCTAGCTGTAGTAACATATCGAAGTTATTTTTGGTAGTTGAATGAAATACCCAGTTGTTTAATTAAGACAACAACAACAAAAGTTTCTGTCACGGTAAGACTGTGTTTAAAATCGACTTTGTATATACTGTGTACTCATTTTTACCGCAAGACGTTATGCTAGCGCGGAATATGCTGTCGTCGTGTGTCGGTCTGGCTGTCCGTCACACGCCGGTATTCTACCAAAACGGCTAAACATAGGATCACGGACACAACGCCGTACGACAGCCCATCTTTCTGATGCCAAAGATCTCGGCGAAATTCCAACGGGGTCACCCCCAACGGGAGAGCCAAATACAGGTGGGGTAGGTTACAATCGGCGATTTTCGACCAATATCTCGCTATCATCATCATCATCATCACATGGTATTGTTAAAGTGGCCTAAGTAGCAACACTATAACGTCGATCTGTGTCGCGATGAAAACTTCCGGAACGGAATTTTGAAACTTTTACCGTAAGGAGTCATTTTTAATGCTAAAATTTCTCACAAAATTACGTCTTGCGACCTCAGGCCGCTATACGCAATGATTACAGATCGCTGGAAATTCACTACCAAATGATCCCTCTACGGGATGTCTAGTTTCCATTTTTACCAATAGAATTAATTCAAAATCATTCCCTGGGCTGTATGCTACGTACTAGAAACCTACCCAAATTTTCGGCAACGTCTGATGTCCGATATTGGGTAAACCATGTACGCCGCTGTGTCGCCTGGCTGACCGACATGGAAGAAAAGCAGGCCTGGACTGTAAACTGTAAACAAGTAACACGGCAGATAACGCTGACATCACTCAGTCGCAAGGCCGCGACACCGGGCATTGTCCAATGCAGGAAGTAAACAGCTTACGAACGGATAGCCTTCGAGCCGAATACTGTATTGTGGGCATTCCACACTACAGAGCCATGGTGTTCATTTTTGTAATGCTAATAATAATGTTTTTGGTTAAGAGATTTAATGTTACTATGCATCTACCATTGATGTCGAAAAAGTCGATCACTGCAAACCTTGGACATGGAGTCGGACCTTGGCTACAGCAGTTCCAGCAATGCTCAGACCTTTACACAAGTATTCGCCGGAGTCTTCCGTGCGCACGGACGAGATGAGTAAAGTTCCGTCTTCGAGCACCGACAGACGACCGTGGTCTTGGTTCGGAAACATGTACGTCTGAAAGTAACAATGAGCGTCAGTCTACGGGCGGGTGCGCCAACGTCGCCATCCGCGGCTTACTAACTTGTCAAACAGCAACCATTAAGATTAAGACGGGACATTCTGTATAGCACTTTATATATATATATATATATATA